>ERZ808044.199-NODE-199-length-82489-cov-7.464532_pt1 | contig 82489 bp, 67 predicted proteins | sample MGYA00380195_ERZ808044 | MGnify/ENA primary metagenome ERZ808044 (study PRJEB31490, sample SAMN06133423) | mouse gut metagenome | isolation source: Z7_2 | host: mice | place: China: Chengdu | collected 2015-05 ...
AAATCTTCATAGGGCGGACGCCCGGCGCTTCTTGTCCGCGGTACGCGGGCAAGAAGATGCAAGGCTGAACTGTTACAGTATTGCTATTTTTATGACTTTTTAGTAAGATTGCAGCAGTTCATAACAATTCAGCCAGGTCAGTCCGGAGCCTGCCCTGGCAAAACGAAGGAATCCACCGCGCTGACCGTAAAAAGACGCAGCAGCCACGGGCATACGGCCCAACGCCAGGAGATTCGAAACAGCCATATGAGGAGGTTTGTGTATGTGCCTTGTTTGTGAAAGAATTAAAATGATTAAAGATGGAACTAATCCATATTTTGTTAAAGAACTATCAACCGGATATGTTGTCATAGGTGATTTTCAGCATTTCAGAGGTTATACGCTATTTCTGTGTAAAGAACATAAAATAGAATTATTTCATTTAGAACCTTCAGCAAAAATGAAGTTTTTAGAAGAAATGTCCATTGTAGCCGAAGCTGTGTCAAGAGCATTTGGAGCAGAAAAAATGAATTATGAACTATTGGGAAATGGAGATACACATCTTCATTGGCATCTGTTTCCGAGAACAGATGGAGATATTTTAAACTATGGCAATAATGGAAAAGGTCCTGTCTGGTGGTATCCGAAGGAAAAAATGTACTGTGACGACAACCGTCCTTCTCAGAAAGAATTAGAGTTGATGAAATTAAAGTTGTCAAAGGAGTTAGAAACGTTATTGGCTAAAGCAAAATAAACCGGAGCCGGCACAAAATCTGCCGGCTCTGATCCATTTTATGGATACACTTCATTGTCCTGGGGCAGCCTGGCACCAATATACATCATATAATACTCCCCGTCCATTTCCACGCAGGAAATCTCCACTGTCTCTTCCAGTAAAAACCGTTCTACTCCTTCCGGGTCTTTTTCCAGGACTTCATCAAACAGCCTGCGGCCAGCCGGAGGATCGCTCAGAATGCCAAGCTCCGTCAGCAGATCTATGGACAAATCAGCCATTTCATATAAGTCTTCCCGATTTCCAGAAAACAGATCGATCCCATGCATACGGCCATCCACAGTATCAAAGTACAGATTAACATAACCGCAATAGTCCTCCTGGTGGAACAAATCGTATTCATAAGTGGTATTATACCAGGTAACCTCGTCCAGGAACTGGTTATAACTATATTTGGTACAACCGGCCTGGAAAGAAGTCTCCGACAGCAGGGCCTCAAACAGCGGAAGCACTTCCGATTCTGCAATACTTAAATGGCCGTATCCATTGCAGGGGAGCCCGGCTTCTTTTACCTCCTCATCGCTGCGCTCCCAGTCAGAAAGCCCGTTTTCTCCAAAATTGTCCTCCCGAAATTCTTCCTCCCGGGCTGTGTCAAAAACCGGTTCTGCCTTTGCCTCTTCTATGGAGCCCAGCCATTTACCAATATCCCCGGATGTTTCTGCCAGATGATTAAACAGACCGATGCCAATACCAATGACAACGATACAAAGATACATGACCACGGCCAGCCCCGGTCTGGCCATTCCCTTCTTTTCAGGAATATGCTTTACTTTCGGGGACCGGGTGCGCTGTACGGCAGCCTTTGAACGCGCAGACCCGGAACTTGCAGACTTGGAGACTGCGGACTCAGGGGCAGCAGATTTGGGGACTGTGGATCTGGAAACTGCGGATTCCGGGGCTTTCATTTTCCCGGTATGCAGGTCGCCATGGTACTGACAGTTCGTTTCCGAAGCCGGATGGCGCTCATTTAAGTAGTAATCCACATCCCATACCACCGGCCTCAGAACAAGACGCCTGCAGCCTTTACAGTATATTCCGTTTTTCATCACCTGGTCACAACAGGGACATATTTTCTTTTTCATTGGGTACGCCTCTTTTCGTATCTGTGGGGGAACAGGTATAATGTCTGTCGACATTAGACATTATACCATATCATCCTTTTCAGGCAAAGCTTTTTAGATGCCTGATGTCTGTTTTTGTTCCGTTTGGTTTGTTTTCCCTGCCCTGTGAACTTTAACTGAAATCATATTGACAAATATCTATGTGAGTAGTATTATACAGATAGAAAAAATTCAATGTTTCTGTCTGAGAAAGAGAAAAACCTATGAGTATAGACTATGTACAGTATTCAAAAATTTTTAAAGTCTTTTCTGATCCGAAAAGGCTGAAGATTATTGATATGTTATCCAACGGAGAGCTTTGCGCCTGTAAAATTCAGGAAGAATTTAATATTACACAGCCAACTTTGTCGCATGATATGAAATTACTTTGTGATGCAGGTGTCGTTACAGCGCGAAAAGAAGGTAAATGGATGCATTATTCTCTGAATCCGGATAAAATGAATGAAATATATAAGATTGTAGGGAAACTGATGATACCGAATGAATTTCAGAAAATCCTGGACTGTGAGTGTAAATAGTCCATAACCGGCTTCCGGGCCGGTTATAACACAAGATATAAATAGAAAAATTCAAATATATAAATGTAAGGAGAAACGAAAAATGAAATCTTCAAAAACTCAGTTATATGTTTTAACAGGTTTTCTTGGTGCCGGGAAAACAACCGTTCTTTTAAAAATTTTGGAGCATTTAAAAGGACACAGGGTAGGAATTATTCAAAACGAATTTGGCAAATTAGGAATAGATGGAACTATTTTGCGTAACGATGATATTCAGATGGTGGAAATTAACAGAGGATCCATTTTTTGTTCCTGTCTGAAACTTAATTTTGTAAAAGCATTGAGTGAAATGGCACAGCAGGACTTTGAATATCTGTTTGTCGAAAGCTCCGGTCTCGGCGATCCGTCTAATGTAGAGGAAATACTTCAGGCTGCACAGGCAGTTTCGGGAAAAGAATATGATTTCAGGGGAGTTATCTGCCTGGTGGATGCCGTGAATTTTATGAATCAGCTGGAGGACCTGGAAACAGTATACCGGCAGCTGAAGCATTGCCATTTTGCTGTCATTACAAAATCTGACCTTGTAAGTGATGGCCAAATTCAGGAACTCCGAAAAAAAATAAGGGAGATCAATCCGGTATGTAAAATGGAAATCAGCAATATGGGAGAACTGGATTATGATTTTTTAAAAGAAGACTTACTTCTCTATCAGTGGGCAGAGGGAGAAGAAACAACAAATTCTGAAGAGACAAAGCCAAAAACATTGTTTATGGACTTTGATGGTGAAGTCAGGAAAGAAGCCCTCGATGCATTTTTAAATGGAATTATCCCTGACGTTTATCGTGTAAAAGGATTTTTTCAAATCGTGGACGAAGGCTGGAATCAGGTTGATGTTGCGGGCAGCAAAATTGACTTTAAAAAATGTGACCGTTTTGAAAAATCACAGTTAGTGTTTATTTCAAAAACAGGCCCGGCGATTATAAAAAAAATATTCGCTGTATGGGAAGAAACTGTCGGTTTAGAAATGAAATTGCGAAATTAGGAGGAATCATGAATATTAAAGTTATTGGAACCGGATGTGAAAAATGCGATAAGCTTTATGCCAATGTGCAGGAAGCTGTAAATATGATGGGATGCGAGGCTCAGGTTGAGAAAATTGAAGATTTGATGGAGATTGTAAAACTTGGAGTCATGACGTCTCCGTCGCTTATGATCGACGGAAAGCTTGTGGTATCAGGAAGAATTGCAAAGCCTGCAGAGATTTTAAAGCTGCTCAAATAAAGCATCTTTTAAAATATCGGGAGTGCTCTGTCAACATAAAAGGGGTAAATAAATGGAAGTTTTAAAAGCCATATGGCTGTTTATTCAGAATCAGATATTGGGAATGAAATGGCTGAATGAAGGGATCGGTAATGGTCTGTCCGCAGCAGGGCTGGATCTTACATCGAGGGCAGGAGGAAGTATCCATTTTTTTGTCTATGATGTAATAAAAATTACAGTATTGCTGTGCTTTTTAATTTTTACAATCTCTTATATTCAAAGTTACTTTCCGCCGGAGCGAAGCAGAAAAATACTTGGACGTTTTCAGGGAATTGCTGCGAACATAATTGCTGCCCTTCTCGGAACCGTGACCCCGTTTTGCTCCTGCTCTTCTATTCCGTTATTTATCGGGTTCACCAATGCAGGTCTTCCTCTGGGAGTAACATTCTCATTCCTGATATCCTCGCCGATGGTTGATCTGGGAAGTCTGGTACTACTTATGAGTATTTTCGGCACAAAAATTGCAATCGTTTATGTGGCAGTAGGACTCATCATCGCTGTCGCTGGTGGTACATTGATTGAGAAGATGCATATGGAAAACTATGTGGAAGAATTTATTCGTACCGCAGGCGGAGCAGATATTGAAACTCCCGCTTTAACAGTCAGAGAACGTTTGGTTTATGCCCGAGAACAGATGACAGAAACCTTTCGGAAAGTATTCCCATATATTCTGGCAGGCGTTGGAATTGGTGCCTTTATCCATAACTGGATACCGTCACATATGATTGAACGTGTTCTTGGAAGCGCTAACCCGTTCGGAGTTATTCTGGCTGTTTTAGTCGGTGTTCCAATGTACGCAGATATATTTGGAACAATTCCGGTTGCAGAAGCATTGCTGGCAAAAGGCGCTCAGCTGGGGACCATTCTTAGTTTTATGATGGCGGTTACAACGCTTAGTTTACCCTCAATCATCATGCTAAAAAAAGCGGTAAAATATAAGTTGCTGGGCCTGTTTATTGTAATATGCATAGGTGGTATTATTATTGTTGGATATCTGTTTAATATATTTCAGTATCTGCTGATATCGTAAAAAAGCAGGTCGGGCAGACTCGCCCCCCTTGCGGGGCAGGCCCCGGCAAAGCGAGGGCGTTCCGCTCATTATGTTTATGATTTGCTGCCGGATATAACAGAGAGATTGTTACTGCCGGTTTAATATTTCCATAAATTCTTCCCCTGTTATGGTTTCCCGTTCCAGAAGGTATTCAGAAAGCTCATTTAACTTGGCTGCATGGTCTTTCAGAATTTCGAGAGCTTTTTCGTACTGGGTTTTTACAGTCCGGATCACCTCATCATCAATGGCTTTGGCTGTCTCAGGGGAGCAGGCTAAAGAGGTATCTCCTCCCAGGTACTGGTTATTAACAGTCTCCAGGGCCACCATACCAAACTGGTCGCTCATGCCGTACCGGGTCACCATGGCCCTGGCAAGCTTCGTGGCCTGTTCGATGTCGTTGGAGGCACCCGTGGTTATGGATTTAAACATAAATTCTTCGGCAGCCCGGCCTCCGGTCAGAGTAGCGATTTTATTTAATGCCTCTTCTTTGCTCATAAGAAACCGTTCTTTCGCCTCCACCTGCATGGTGTATCCCAGAGCCCCGGAAGTTCTGGGAACAATGGTGATTTTATGAACCGGAGCCGACTGGCTCTGGCAGGCCGCTACCAGGGCATGGCCGATTTCATGATAAGCCACAATCCGCCTCTCATTTTCAGAGATCACGGCATCCTTTCTCTGATATCCGGCAATGACAGTTTCCACACTTTCCTCTAAGTCCTCCTGACAGACCACTTTTCTTCCCATGCGGACTGCCCTCAGAGCCGCCTCATTGACAATATTGGCAAGCTCCGCCCCGCTGGCGCCGGAAGTAGCCCGGCCGATGGCATTGAAATCTGCCGTATCGTCCATTTTTACATTTTTCGCATGTACTTTGAGAATGGCCTCTCTTCCCTTAAGGTCCGGAAGCTCTACCGGGATTCTCCGGTCAAAGCGCCCCGGTCTTAAAAGGGCCTGATCCAGAGATTCCGGACGGTTCGTGGCCGCCAGAATCACAACGCCTTTCTTACCGTCAAAACCATCCATTTCCGTCAGAAGCTGGTTTAAAGTCTGCTCTCTCTCATCATTTCCGCCCAATCCGCTGCCGTCACGCTTTTTACCGATGGTGTCAATTTCATCAATAAACACGATACACGGGGCTTTTTCGTTGGCCTGCTTAAACAGGTCGCGTACCTTGGCCGCGCCCATACCCACAAACATTTCCACAAATTCCGAACCTGAAATAGAGAAAAACGGCACATGGGCCTCACCGGCCACGGCTTTTGCAAGCAGAGTTTTACCTGTTCCCGGAGGGCCCACAAGCAAAGCGCCCTTGGGGAGCGTAGCTCCGATATCCGCGTACTTTTTCGGATCATGGAGAAAATCTACAATCTCCTTTAAAGCCTCCTTCGCCTCCTCCTGCCCGGCCACATCAGCGAATGTCTTTCCGGTTTCATTTTCTGCATAAATTTTCGCATTGGATTTTCCAAAGGTCATGGCATTTCCGCCCATCCGTTTTGCCATCATACGGCTTAAAAGCTGTCCGAAAAGCACCATGATTCCAATGGGTATAATCCAGTTGGTAAGAAATGACATGATAGCCGATTCCCTCTGGGGAATCACTTTTCCAAACGTTACTCCCGCCTTGTAGAGGTGCTCCGTCAGGGAATCATCTTCCCAGAGTCCCGTTTTGTACACCTGTTTGTTGCCGTGGGCATCCTGAGCCAGAAACAAAAGCTGGTCCGTATCCTTCTGCACCTGGACCACCTGCCCTGCATCCACCATGGTGAGGAATTCATTATAATTTACTTCCAGCACCTTCTGCTCCATCACGGCCGGAAAAACCAGCGCATTCAGCAGCATGGTAATTAAAAAAACAATTGCCGCGTAATAAATAAGTCCTTTGGCATTGTTGTTGGACTGTGGGGTCTTCCCACCGTTATTTACTCCCATATATATTTCCTCTGTCTTTCTTTTGTTTTTCAAACACCTCAAATCCGCCCCTTTTTCTGCGAAAAATGGCTCCTTTTCGGTGTTTTTCGGGCCACGGGGCCATGCATTGACATGCAGGTATGTCATACATGACTTTTTGACCCTGGTACCACATTCAGCATCTTATTGAAATTCAGTGCAAAAAGGATTATCGTCGTGAGCACTGCCAGAATATCCGATATCGGCTCTGCGTAAAACAGACCATCAGTCCCCATCCCAAGCTTTGGAAGAAGAATGGCCAGAGGAATCAGCAGAATGATTTTTCTTAACAATGCCAGAAATACGGAAATCTTCGCCTGACCCAGGGCTAGGAAAGTCTGCTGGCATGCGATCTGAGCTCCCATAATCAGGAAGCCAAACATGTAAATGCGGACAGCATAAACGCCAATACGGATAATCTCCTCATTATCAGAGAACATGCGGATGAACAGCTCCGGAAACAGGAGCACCAGTCCCGTAGCAATGAAGGAAAAGCCCAGGGCAAGAGCAAATAAAAGCTTAAACGCCTTTCTTACCCGCTCTTTATTTCCCGCTCCGAAATTATAGCTGAGGATCGGCTGGGCCCCCTGTGTCAGACCGCTCAGAGGCAGAAACAGCATCTGCATGATAGAAAACAGGATGGTCATGGCTCCTACATAATAATCATCTCCATACCGCTGCATCCCGGAATTGTAGGTAAGCTGTACCAGGCACTCCGTGGACTGCATAATAAATGGAGAGGTTCCAAGCGCCGTAACTGAGAGAAGCAGCTCCCGGTTCACTCTGAGATTTTCCTTTTTTACCTTCAGGACAGTCTTTTTCCCGCACAGAAACAAAAGCACCCACAGGGCGGAGACTGTCTGGCTGATAATCGTTGCCAGGGCCGCCCCCTGTACTCCCATCCCCAGGAAAAAGATAAAAACCGGATCCAGAATGATATTTATAACCGCTCCGATTAAGACTGTCATCATCCCTGTTTTGGCAAACCCCTGGCTGGTGATGAACATGTTAAGTCCCAGAGAAATCTGAACAGAAATCGTTCCCAGAAGGTAAATGCCCAGATAGCTGTTGGCATATCCTATGGTTTGTTCGCTGGCCCCGAACAACATGAGAAGCGGTTCCTTCACAAAATAGAAAAAAACACTTAAGCACACAGCCATGATGCATAAAGCAGTGATACAGGTTCCGAGAATCTTTTCTGCCGTATCATACTCTTTTCTTCCCATATAGATGGCCGCCCTGGGCGCACCGCCTGCACCGATCAGGGCTGCAAAGGCAGAAATTAAAATAATAACCGGAAATGTAACACCAAGCCCGGCCAGTGCCAGATGCCCCACCTCCGGAATTCTTCCCACATAGATTCTGTCCACCATATTGTAGAGGAGGTTTACCAGTTGTGCAAATACCGTGGGAACCGCCAGCTCAATTAAAAGTCTCCCTAAAGGAGCATTGGCCATTTTATCGTCTCTCGCTCTGCTTTCCATACTATCACACTCCATATCAGGGTCTTTTCCGTTTAGTTTTCCTGCATTTCTGGAAAATATCCTGTTTTTTGTAAGATGACACCTTGTCACCCAATCATCTTCTCTATCCTAGCACTTTACACATACATCGTCAAGGAAGTTTATGGAAGTTTCGGAAACATTATATTTATTTTATAAATTCTCTTGACAAACTCGTATGTGCGTATTAATATATCGTAAAACAAAATAAAAAACCAGAGAGAAAGAGGAGTACATTTTCATAAACGGTTTTACAGAGAGCTGCAGGTGGTGGAATTGCGGTATAGCGTTGAAAATGGAATGGACTTTCGAGGGCAGTCCTGAAAGAATTCGAGTATGGACTGACGGCTTCCGCAGCCGTTATTGGGCGGCGTATATGTTGGTATACGAAAAAGAGGACCGAAAGGTCAATTTGAGTGGCACCGCGGATAGATAATTCGTCTCAAGCATAGAATATATATGCTTGGGACTTTTTTTATTTCGCAGAAAAACGAGAGTTCTCCAAAATGAACTTCATCTTATTATTTACGAGGAGGAATAATTATGAAAAAATCCATGAAAACAATTGCTCTTATGACCCTGACTGCTGTCTTAATGACCGGATGTTCTTCCGGAACCGCTGCCTCAGATGTCTCCTCAGGCTCCTATACTATCGGCATCGGTCAGTTTGCTGTTCACGGTTCCCTTGACAACTGCCGTGAGGGCTTTCTCGAAGGCCTTGCCGAGGAAGGTTTTATAGAAGGCGAAAATCTCACTGTCCTTTACGAAAATGCCCAGGCAGATTCCGGGCTCGCCGCACAGATTGCCACCAACTTTGCAGGACAGGACGCAGACTTAATCTGCGCCATTGCAACTCCCATCGCTCAGAGCGCATACAGCGTGGGCCGGAAGAATAATATTCCTGTGATCTATACTGCGGTAACCGCTCCCATTGAAGCCGAACTTGCCAATGCCGACGGCACTCCTGTCGGAGAGGTCACGGGAACCAGCGATAAGCTTCCTGTGGAGCAGCAGCTTGATATGATCCGAAAAATACTTCCGGACGCAAAAAAAATCGGCATCATGTATACCACCAGCGAAGTAAATTCCGCTGCCACTCTGGCCGAGTACAAAGAAAAGGCGCCGGAATACGGGTTTGAAATTGTGGAATCCGGCATATCTTCCGCAGCGGACATTCCTCTGGCCGCCGACAATATTTTAGAACAGGTGGACTGCCTCAATAACCTGACTGACAACACCGTGGTTTCTTCCCTGCCCCTGATTCTCTCCAAAGCAGGCGCAAAGAACATTCCGGTATTTGGCAGCGAAATTGAACAGGTGAAAATCGGCTGCCTGGCAGCCATGGGACTTGACTATGTGGACCTTGGAAAGCAGACGGGACATATGGCGGCCAGAATCTTAAAGGGCGAAGCAAAGGCCAGCGAAATGAATTTTGAAATCATTGAAGAGGCTGCCTTCTACGGAAATGAAAAGGTTGCCGGAAATCTCGGCATCACCTTCCCGGACAGCTTAAAGGATACTGCAAAAGAATTGTTTACGGAAATCATCCAGTAACCGGATTCTTTTACTTACTTTTACGGAGGAACCCCATGACTATCATTTTAGGAATCTTTGAAGAGGGCTTAATCTATGCCATTATGGCCCTTGGCGTATACATTACTTATAAAATACTGGATTTCCCCGATCTTTCGGTGGACGGCACCTTCCCTCTGGGCTCGGCCTTAACAGCCAGCCTGATCGTAAAAGGCATTTCTCCGGTCCTGGCCCTTCCCCTGTCCTTTCTGGCAGGGAGCCTGGCCGGATGCGTTACGGGACTGATTCATGTAAAATGCAAAGTCCGGGATCTGTTCTCCGGAATCATTGTCATGACGGCCCTCTATTCCATTAACTTAAGGATCGCCGGCATGAAAGCCAACCTTCCTTTCCTGTCCCAGGACACAATTTTCGACAACCAGTGGACAAGAACCGCCCTCCCCCCTTTCATGGAACCTTACATCACGGTTATTTTACTAACAGTCATTGTCTGCATCTGCAAGCTTCTGCTGGACTGGTACTTAAGCACAAAATCCGGTTACCTCTTGCGGGCCGCTGGCGACAATGACACCCTGGTCACCTCCCTGGCCCAGGACAAAGGGCGTGTAAAAATCATCGGTCTTGCCATTGCAAACGGATTTGCCGCCCTGGCCGGAGGCGTACTGGCACAGAAACAGGCCTTTTTTGATATTTCCATCGGAACAGGAACCATGGTGTTCGGCCTCGCAAGCGTTATTTTGGGAACCCAGCTTTTTAAGCGGTCAGGAAGTTTAAAAGCCACCACAGCCGTCATTGCGGGCGCTATTCTATATAAGGCCTGTGTGGCGCTGGTGATTTCCTTACGAATCGTAAAAGCCGCCGACTTAAAATTAATCACCGCTGCCATTCTTCTTTTGATTTTAGTAATCAGTGATTCCGTAAAGAGAAGGAGGACCCGCCATGCTGGAGCTTAAAAATATCAATAAATATTATAATGCCGGCACAGTAAATGAAATGTGCCTTTTCGAGGATTTTAATCTGACCGTCCATGACGGCCAGTTTGTCTCCGTTGTGGGAAGCAACGGCTCCGGCAAAACCTCCATGTTAAACTTAATCTGCGGCAGCATTCCCCTGGACTCCGGCTCCATTCTCATAAATGGAACCAACATTACGAAAATGCCGGAATACAAGAGACAGCGCCGAATTGGGCGCGTGTACCAGAATCCTGCCATGGGAACCTGTCCCAACATGACCATTCTGGAAAATATGGCTCTGGCCGATAACAAAGGAAAAGCCTTTAATCTCCTTCCCGGCACCAACCGGGCAAGAATCGATTTTTACAGAGATCAGCTTAAGACTCTGGGACTCGGGCTGGAGGATAAGCTTCAGGTGAAGGTGGGCGTTCTCTCCGGAGGCCAGCGGCAGGCCATGGCCCTTCTCATGTCCACCATGACCCCCATTGAATTCCTGATTCTCGATGAGCACACCGCTGCCCTGGATCCCAAAACCGCCGATACCATCATGGAGCTGACCGATAAAATTGTCCGTGAAAAGCATCTGACCACCATCATGGTGACCCACAATCTCCGCTTTGCCGTGGACTATGGGAACCGGATTCTCATGATGCACCAGGGTCATGCAGTTCTCGATAAAGGGGACGAGGAAAAAGAATCCATAAAAATTGAAGATATTTTACAGATATTTACGGAAATCAGCATTGAATGCGGAAACTAAATTTTAATCTTCGTCCACCTCCCGCTCTTAAATCTCCAGGTGGTCAGGCAGAATCTGGAAAACTGATCGCATACGATTCCCAGCCAGATGCCTACAAGCCCAAGCCCGCACATATAGCAGAGAAGGTAAGAAAAGATCGGGCGGATGATGGTGATGCTCAGGGTGGAGGCAATGGTGGTAAACAGTACGTCACCGGCTCCCCGCAGGCATCCCATATAAATAACCTGGGCAATCTGCAAAAGGACAATGATGGTTAAAACTTTGGTAATCTGTACTCCCATGGCGATAATTTCCGGTTCTACAAAGAACAGATGATAATACCAGGAGCCGCAGGTCAGATAGAGAACCGCCAGCACCACAGAAATCATATTTCCGATTCTCTGACAGACAGTTCCGTACATTTTTGCCAGCTCCGGTTTTTTCTCTCCCAGGCTGCGCCCGCAGAGAGCCACAGCCGCCACCTGCATACCGTCTCCGAAGGAAAAGGACAGATTCATCACATTCATTCCCACCTGATGGGCCGCGTAGGCTGCCGTTCCCAGTTTGGCCACCATGATGGATACCGTAAGGAAGCCAACCCTCATGAACACCTGCTCCACAAATACGCTGGACGCAATTTTGGCCATGTTCTTTGCCGGTTCCAGAGTTATCCTGACCCGTTCTTTTATTATGTAAGGAATGCTGACAAAATTATCCCCCGGTACCAGTGACAGAATACTCATGATACAGGCCACAACCGTACCGAAAACAGTGGCCAGGGCTGCCCCTGTAATGCCAAGCCTGGGGAACCCGCAGTTTCCCTGAATCAGCAGATAGTTTCCAATCATATTCACCACATTGCTGGTCACATTGGTCCGCATGGCAATCTTTGTATTCCCCGCACCGCGCTGAGATGCGTTTATGGCCATGGAGACAATGTTAAACATCATGCCGCCCATAATGATGCGGAAATAAAGGACTGAGCTTTCCTGAGTATCCTCATTGGCCCCGCAGAGCCGGATAATGGGATCCGCAAAAGTGACACATATCACGCTGATGAGCGTCCCCACCAAAAGTACAAACGTGATGGCCATTAAAAGAACCTGATTGGCGCCTTTCCGGTCCTCTTCTCCCTTTCGTCTGGCCACTAACGCCGATACAGATACGTTGGTGGCAATGAAGATGCAGAGCCCGAGAAATTTGGGCTGTGTCGTCAGTCCGACTGCCGCCACTGCATAAGCGCCCATGGAGCTTACCATCAGCGAGTCCACCATACCTGCAAGGGCAATAAAAAAAGATTCCATCACTGCCGGCCAGGCCATCTGAAAGGCAATGCGGTATCCTTTTTTATCTCCACCCATTAGTTTAGCTAATCTTGTTTGTTGATTTTCTGCCATTTCCATCGACTCCTTGTTTTTTCTGCCGTATAACTGTCTGATACCCTCACAGTTACCCCGTCTCTGTTATTATTATATTACCACCCGGCAGGAAAAGCAAGTCCGGTCTCCTCTTATGTTCTGGTAAGACCCAGGGTCTTTGCCGTACTGTCTTTCAATTCCAGCACAGCCTTTTTTAGTTCCTGAAGCCGCTCATCGCTCATACGGCTTACCGGAGCAGAAATGCTGAGGGCATAAACCGGCTCTTTATGGTAGTCTTTTAAACATACAGCAATGCACCGTACACCCTCCTCATTCTCCTCGTTATCAATGGCATATCCGTCTTTTCTGACTGCCTCCACCCTCACCATCAGCTCCTCAAAGGAGGTGATGGTGTAGGCAGTCAGACGCTTAATTTCCGATGCGTCCCAGATGGCCCGCACCTCCTCGTCACTAAGCTCCGCAAGCAGCGCTTTCCCCACGCCGGAGCAGTATAACGGGACTCTGCTTCCCACCCTGGATACCATCCGGATAGAACCAACCTTTGACTCCACCTTATCAATGTAGACCGCCTCAGTCCCCTCCCGCCGTACAAGGTGGACCGTCTCTCCGGTCTGCTCCGACAACTTCCGCAGCGACGGATGAATCAGAGAAGCAATATTGGTCTGGTCAAGAATTTTGCTTCCGATTTCCAGGAATTTAAAGGACAGCATGTATTTTAAAGATTCCTCCTCCTGACGGATATATCCCATGAACTGGAGAGACGCCACCAGCCTGTGCGTGGTACTTTTATGAAATCCCAGGCTGCTGCTTAAATCCATGATTCCCATAGGCCCGTTATCCGCCAGCGCCTCAATGACCTGAAACAGCCTTTCTGCAACCTGTATGGGATTTTTTCCTTCTTCCTGCATCATCGTCATGTCCTCCGGATTTTAATACATTCCTGAACTCTCATTTTTAAAATCTCATTTTTTTTGCCGTCTCCACAAATTCCCGGTTGGTTCTGGTCCGGGTAAACAAATCCAGAACCTTTTCCACGGACTCGTCTGCTTTCATGGAATTTGTGGCCTTTCTCACGGATTCCACGGCCTCAGCCTCTTCACTGGTCAGCAAAAGATCGTCACGGCGCGTACCGGATTTAAGAATATCAATGGCCGGGAAAATACGTTTCTCTGACAATTTACGGTCAAGCACCAGCTCCATGTTTCCGGTTCCTTTAAACTCTTCATAAATCACATCATCCATACGGCTGCCAGTATCCACCAGCGCCGTTGCGAGAATGGTAAGGCTTCCGCCTTCTCTCATGTTTCTGGCCGCCCCAAAGAACCGTTTCGGCATATGAAGAGCCGCCGGGTCAAGACCACCGGACAGGGTACGTCCGCTTGGCGGCACCACCAGGTTATAGGCTCTGGCCAGACGTGTCATACTATCCAGAAGAATCATCACATCGCGCCCATGTTCCACCAGGCGCTTTGCCCGCTCAATCACCATTTCCGACACACGCTTATGGCGTTCCGGCAGCTCATCAAAGGTGGAGTAAATCACCTCCACGTTTGGCCCCACAACAGATTCCTTAATGTCGGTCACTTCCTCAGGGCGCTCATCAATCAAAAGAATAATCAGATGCATACCGGGATAGTTTGTGGTAACTGCCTTGGCTACCTGCTTTAAAAGCGTAGTTTTACCTGCCTTGGGCGGAGATACGATCATGCCTCTCTGTCCTTTGCCGATGGGCGCCAGAAGATCCATCACCCGCATGGCTGTGGTATTTCTTCCACCCTGTACTTCCAGGTTTAATCTTTTGTTTGGGAAAATGGGAGTTAAATCTTCAAAGTTAGGACGTTTCTCAACCACGTGGGTGGGATACCCGTTGATGGTCGTCACATAAAGAAGGGCTGCAAATTTCTCTGTTGCCGTTTTTACCCGGCGGCTTCCACGAATAATATCTCCGGTTTTCATATTGAACCGTCGAATCTGAGACGGGGCCACATAGACGTCGTTTTCTCCCGGAAGAAAATTCTCACACCGTATGAATCCAAATCCATCCGGCATAACCTCCAGAATTCCATTGGCTTCAATTCCGCTGTCCAAATCCTGTAAATCATTTTTGGGGTCTCCTGTGGGAGGCTGGGAACCATTCTGAGTCGGCACATTTCCTCTCTCCTGCCGTTCTGTCCTTTCGGACCGTTCCGTGCGTTCCTGTCGTTCTGCTCTTTCCTGCCGGTCTGTCCTCTCCTGCCGGTTTGTCCTCTCCTGCCGATCCGCTTTCTCTGATTTTTCAACTTCCGCTGCGCTTTCTGCTTTTTCGGCTTCCACTGCTTTTGCCGCATTTTCGGCTTCCGCCGCTTTCGCTTCTTTCGCCTCTTTTTCTCTTTCTGCTACCTCGCAGAGCCTGTCCACCAGTTCAGATTTCCTCAGACCGCTGACATTTTTAATCCCCTGCCCCCTGGCAAGCTCTCTCAGTTGTGTAAGAGGCAGCGTTTCTAATTTTTCGCGCATATTGTTTCTCCTTTTATTTATATTTCTTTTTCTGATTCCCGTTCAAGCCGCTCCATATGAGCCCGGATCTGTTTTTCATAACCATTTTCTGTTGGGAAATAGAACTGCTCATCCTCCATCCCATCAGGAAGATACTGTTGTTTTACATAATGGTTGGGATAATCATGGGCATACTTATATCCCAGTCCATGCCCCAGCTTTTCCGCCCCCTTATAGTGTTTGTCCTGAAGATGAACTGGAACCGGCGGCGTTTCTCTTGTTTTTACTGCTTCCATTGCTTTGGAAATCCCCATACAGGCAGCATTGCTCTTGGGAGCCGTAGCCACATAGGCGACAGCTTCCGCCAGAGGAATCTGTCCCTCCGGAAGCCCAATCCGCTCCACTGCCTGGGCGGCGCTTACCGCCACCGTCAGCGCATTGGGGTCCGCGCATCCCACGTCTTCCGCAGCACATATAATAATCCTTCTGGCAATGAATTTTACATCTTCTCCGGCGTAAAGCATCCTTGCCAGATAATAAAGAGCCGCATCCGGATCAGATCCTCTCATGCTTTTTATAAATGCAGACACTGTATCATAATGGTTATCCCCGTCCCTGTCATAGCAAATCGCCCGCTTCTGGATACATTCCGCCGCCTCGGCAATCGTAATATGAATTTTTCCGTCCCCGCCCTTCTCTGTGGTGAGAATCCCAAGCTCCACAGCATTTAAAGCAGCACGGGCATCTCCATTGGCCACATCAGCCAGAAATTCTGCTGCATCATCGGTGATTTCCGCGTGGTAGGTTCCCATTCCCCGCGTCTCATCATAGACGGCCCGAAGGATCAGTTCCTTAATATCCTGTTTTTCCAGGGGCTTTAACTCGAAAATCCGTGAACGTGAAAGAAGCGCATTGTTGACTTCAAAATATGGATTTTCCGTGGTCGCTCCAATGAGCGTCACGGTTCCGTCCTCCACGAACGGGAGGAGATAGTCCTGCTGGCTCTTATTGAACCTGTGAATTTCATCCACAAACAGGATGGTTTTCTGGCCGTACATTCCAAGGGCATCTTTGGCATTCTTTACGATTTCCTCCATGTCCTTTTTCCCGGCCACTGTCGCATTGATCTGTTCAAATCTGGCACTGGTGGTATTGGCGATGACTTTGGCCAGAGTGGTTTTTCCTGTCCCCGGAGGACCGTAGAAAATCACCGAACCCAGTTTATCAGCCCTGATGGCCCGGTACAGCAGCTTATCCTTTCCGATAATATGTTTCTGTCCTGCCACCTCATCCAGCGTCCTCGGGCGCATACGCGATGCCAGTGGCGATTCCTTCTCCATCGTACTGGCACGCATGTAATCAAATAAATCCATGTCATTCCTCTAATCAATCGTTAATTCATCCACTGTAACAAAAGTATAACCGTTTGCCAGCAAATTGTCAATTATTTGAAATGCAGCTTCCACAGAAGTTTGGAATTCATCGTGCATCAAGATGATATCGCCGTTTTTCGTATCTTTTATCACCTTATTTACGATCCTGGAGGTATTCTTAAGCTTCCAGTCAACGGAATCCACATTCCAGAACACCGGTACCATGGACACCTTATCTCCCAGAGTCTCATTCCAGTTTCCAAAAGGCGGACGGACATACTCCGGAGTTTTACTTGTCACTGCCTCAATCATACTTTTTGTCTGCTCCAGTTGATTGTTGGCTTCTTCCGGCTTCTCCCTGGTCAGGTCCGTATGATGCAGACAGTGGACTCCAACCAGATGTCCCTCCTCGTCCATGCGCTTTACAATTTCCTCATTTCCCTCAATACACTCACCAATCAGAAAAAATGACGCTTTCACTCCCCGTTCCTTCAGTCCATCCAGAAGAATCTCTGTATACTTTGCGCTGGGCCCGTCGTCAAAGGTCAGGGCCACCACCCTGGGTTCCCTCTGAATCTCTTCAGCCGAAGCCTCACGAATATGGCTCCCTGTTTCACGAACATGACCTGCCGCCCTTCCATACAAAATAAAAATCAGTCCCGTCATAAGAAATAAATCAGCCGCCAGTAAAAGGACCGCCGCCCAAAGCTGCTTTTTAAATTTCATGTTTCAATCCGTCCCGGCTGTATCTCGTTCATATTTATCATATGAAGAATCAGAGCTTTACATGCCAGCGAAAAGAAACACATCAGATTTTTGTACAATAAAAAGCATCTGGAATTTTTATTTTCCAAATGCCTTCTATTTTTCTCCGGTAACTGTTCACCTTTTGCAGGTTTTTGAATAATTTCTTCCATCAATTTGATGTCATATACAGAACTGGCAATCCCGTTTTACAGATATTTTTTAGCTGCTTCAAGGCTCAGATGATACTGTTTCTGGATATTGGCGAGGATTATCTGTTGAGGAACATCCAAATTTTTCAATATGGAAACTGTTCCCTCAATCCCCTGTTCAAGTCCCCGTTCAAGTCCCTGCTCAAGTCCCTTTTCAAGTCCCTTTTCAAGTCCCTTTTCAAGTCCCTTTTCCATCCCCTGTTTGAACCCCTGTTCTATTCCCTTTTCAACATTAATTTGATCTCTCATTAACAGCGTCATATACTCATGCCTCCATTCCCGGTTCCTTTTGGCTTTCCTTACAGCCTCCTCAAGCTCCTGCACAAAAGCATCATCCGTAACATTCCCGCCAACATAATCTAAAAATGCTTTCAGCTCTTTACTTACATCATCCATTGTACTATCTGCACTCAGAAAGATTTTCGTGGTCTCATCCCCCAGGGAAATTCCCGGGTCTTCCTTACAAAGATTTTCAAATGTATATATATGCCGTCCGTATCCAAAAATATCTTCCAGACAGATGAAGATAACAAAACTTCGATTCAACTTTCGGTATGTCTGTCCTTTATCAATCAGCTGCAAATCGATTAAACTCTGGTAATACCTGCTTCTCTTAGGCAGTTCTTTCGTATCACTGGCCTGCATCTCAATATTATATACAACATTTTCCCTATCTTTTACATAAACATCCAGCCGGATACTTTTAGCGTCAGCGTCCGGTTTGATTGCTTTCTGTAATTCCGGATACTCGATATGATCAATTTTTAAATCCGGAAGGATTCTTTGCAGCAGTTCTTTACATAATTTGGGGTTCTGCATAACTTTCCCGAAGAGAAAGTCATTTGATATACCCAAATCTTCCCATTGTGTTTGTTGTAAACTCATCCGTCCGTTGTCTCCTTTTCTTCATTTTATCATGCCCGCCATATTTATTCAAGCTTCCTCTCAAAAACTCCCTTGTCGCCGCCTTTCCACAAAATCGCAAAAATTAAATTGATGTACACCCCGTGTACATCTCAAAAACCTACATGCCTGCTGACGCATACGCCACCATACATGATAGTCACTCACTTCTTGTCTGTGTGCCGCGGACATCAGACAAGGCAGAACTGCTACTGTTTAATTTACCAAAAGCCCCATGGATGTCCGAATCCGAACATCCACAGGGCTTCCCCGTCACGTTTTTTCGCAAACACACACATGCCTGCTGGCACATGCGACGCCATGCATGAAAGTCAGTTATGATTTTTCTGTTCGCAGAGGATGCCTTCCCGTCCGCCTCAAGACGGACAGGAAGTATCATGAACTGCAGCTTCTATTCCTGTCTGCTCATCCGTCTCTTCTTGTCATACAGAACTCCAAGAAGAACCACCATGCAGGCCGCTGCTGCACCCACAAGAACCAGTCCGGTCCGGTTGGTCTCGGCGGATACCTTCATAGCCTCCAGGTTGATAGCGTTCTGGCGGATACCATTCTCCTCCATGATCTCCATCTTCCTGTTCTCACTGATCAGGCTTTCTCCGCCCATGGTCAGCAGGTCTTCCGCACGGAATACCTCATAACCTCCGGCATCGGCTGTCAGCATGGTCACATACGCACGATCTGATGTCAGAGACGGAAGCGCCGCTTTCGCTTCACCCGGTTCAGTCTGAGATTCAGAGCTTCCGGCCGCGTCGCCAACGTTCTTCGCAGAATCCACGGTCTTTTCACCAGTCACGCCTCCGGCCGTGTTCACCTCTGCGGCTCCCGCATCTTTGTTATCCAGATTGCTGATCAGAGCCGGGCCATCCGCACGGGCGGCTCCTTCGGACCTGTCAGCCCGGCCGCTGGCTTCTGCCCGCTCACTCCGGTCCATTCCACTTCCGGCTGTCTGATTCCTGCTGTCTGCGTTCTGACCAGCTCCGGTCCCTTCGCTTCCGGATTCTGTTCCGGTCCCATCCGCAGTCTGACCGTCTCCGGACTTCCCGCTTTCAGATTCCGTTCCAGTTCCATCCGCAGTCTGACCGTCCCCGGTCTTCCCGCTTTCGGATTCCGTTCCGGTCCCATCCGCATCCCGGCCATCTCCGGTCTTTCCGACATTCTGGCCGTCTCCGAACTTCCCGCTTCCGGCTCCGGCCACATCCCGGTCGTTTCCGGTCTTTCCGCTTTCTGTCCCGTCTCCGGCACCCGCGTTTTCACCAGTCACACCATCGGAATTGTTCTGACCGGCCACAGACTCTTCATCTTTGGACTTGGTTCCGGCCCCGTCTTCGGCCCTATCCGCATCCACGGCCCGGTCATTCTCATTTCCGGTCTTGTCTGCATCCTGGCCCTGCCCGATTCCTGTTCCGGTCTTATCCGCGTTGGTCTCATCCGCGTCCGCTTTTTCGCCGTTCGCACCGGCTGCACCCTCGTTTCCGTCCGTCTTCTCACCATCCGGAACCTTTCCAGATTCGCCGCTTTCTCCGGCGGCGTCTTTCTCACCGTCCGAAACCTTTCCGGTTTCGCCGCCTTCTCCTGCGGCGTCTTCCTCACCGTCCGAAACCTTTCCAGATTCGCCGGATTTGTCGCCGTCTCCGGCCGCATCTTTTTCACCGGCTGAAACTTTTCCGGATTCGCCGCCTTCTCCGGCCTCTCCTTCGTTTCCGTCCGTCTTCACGCCGTCTGCGTCGGCTGCGCCTTCCTTCCCATGCGAAGGCTTTCCGGCTTCGCCGTTCTGACTACCCTTATCTGCGCCGCTTTCTGGTCCTTCGGCGGTGTTTTCCGTAAGAGCGCCATCCTTTTCCGCGCCCTGGTCACTGCCGCCTGAACCTCCGCTTGTGCCGGTTCCACCGATGGAATTGCTTCCGCCTACCTTGTTGTCGCCGTCGATGGCCACATCCAGCTTATTGCCGCTTCCATCCGCCGGATTCTCCGGTGCATCGGTCTTCTTGATAAATCCAATCACCTGATTGTCGTCAATGGGGTTCTTCATCAGGCTGTCAACCAGACCGGCCGCGCTGTTGTACGCGTTCATGGTCTTTAAGGCCACTTTCTTTCCGGAAGCCCAGAGGGACGCATAGTCTGCAAAGCCCAAAGCCTCCTTCTCCGAATCGTCCTTAAAGAGCAGCGTTCCGGTCAGATAGTTGAAGGCCGCCGTTGTGTTGTCGCAGTACCGGATGATCACATACGGCTCATCGGCATGCAGGGTATCTCCAATCTCCAGAATCTGGAAATTATCCAGAATATCCCTCTGATTCTCGTCCTTTGGCCAGCGGATTGCCGTCTTTCTGTCCTCCAGAACCCGGTTCTCCGTCACAATACTTAAGTACTCTGCACTTCCCTGGGATGTACTGTAATAATCCGCCAGGAAGCTCTGGAAGCCCTGTCCATAGGCCTGGTCTAACTCCGGATCCATGCCGAACAGCTTTCCGTTCTTGGCAAACAGACGGTAGTCGGAACGGGTTCCTCCATGGTCCGTCATACTGTACGTGCGGTAAGAGAGAATCTCCTCCCCGCTGTAATCGGTGCTGTAAGCAGGAACGGTTTCCTCGCTCACCTTAAAGAGTGTTTCCTGTTCCAGAACGCCTGCCGTGCCGCGGCCCGACGCATCCCGGCCTGTCACCCGGTAAAGCGTCCCGTCGCTGTCCAGGGCCTCGCCCTGATACAGGTTTACAAAGGACCCACTCAGTACCTTCTTAACATTGGCCATACTGCCGCCAGAATTTCCCCCGGAACCACTTCCAGAACCAGCACCAGTCCCAGAACCTAAGCCAGCTTCACCAGCCCCGCTTCCATCTCCGACATAAGCCCCGTTATCTCTGTAAATCCCATCCTTCCTGATATAATAGCAATGGTCTCCCCACGTCATTACCGTGTGTCTTACCCCATCTCCGGTCACCGCAAAGCTTCTGCTATTCTCGCCCAGGGTCACCCGGATCGTCAGGGTAGAGGTAAAGTCATAAGGAATCGTGTAGGTCTGTCGGCCGATTTCTTTCTGCTCAATCAGCGTTCCGTCCGGGCCGAGAATCTCAAACTGAACCTTCGGGAGAATCATTCCCTCAAGAATTTCCGGCTCCGTTTTGGCAAGCTCCCTGACCTCGATCACATCAACGCCCAGATCGGCCACATCAGCCGGGAACTCCAGGTTGACGGTTCCGGCTCCGGAGGCGTATATGGATACCTGGTCCAGAGATTCGCTTAAGTCACCAAGACTTAAGGTGGAAATTCCGGAAGCTCCGTCCGGGATCGGAATTCCATCCTGGACCGGGGATGCCTCTTCAAGCCATGCGCCGACAAGAACATAGGAACCCGAATTTGTAACATAGGGGAACAGCCCCTTGTCCGTCACATCCGCCGAGTAATAGAAGTTCCTGAAATAATTCGTATTGGCCAGAACTTTATCCTTGGCGTTCCAGTAGCTGGTTGTGTTTTCCTTGATATAAAGGCCGCCCTTGGCCTTGGTTCCATAATAGAAATCAAGATTCTTCAGGTTATCCGTCGTAACCAGGTAGGCCTCCCTGTACTGGCTTTCCGGAGTGTTCGAATCCTCATACGTCCATGTCGGAAAAGCACCCAGTACTCCGGGCTGGTTTCGTATGGGCTGAGCCCCGGACCTGGTCCCGTACATAAGATTCTCGTAAACCCGGAGATAAGCGACTCCGCCGTCTCCCGATGTCTGTACGGCCTTATCATTCTGGGCCAGAATTCCCATAGAGCCCGTGGACGATGTTACGGATGTCTGGGCCAGGATAATTCTCTCGAAATAATCCTTATGCAGCACATCCCGGTATCCGCTGACCTCATCCGATATCTCCGTACCATCTTCCGGATCCACCGGTCTTTCTCCCGGTGTGAAGTATCCGGCCAGGCCTCCGACACCGGCGTTTCCTTCCACACTTCCGCTGAGAATCATTCTCTGCACCTTGGTTACAGGATACAGAAGCAGGTTCGGGCCCCTTAAAGACTGGTCGTATCCGATCAGCTCCCCGGCCAGGCCTCCGGCATAGTTTCCATCCACCTTAACCGTGGTTCCGATATGCAGATCGTGGGACTCTCCGCCGCCAAACCGGCCGAAACCGCCGCCGCCGTACTGGGCCGCCTTCACCTCCACGGAATCGTCAACGATACTGTTATAGTACCGCGTACCGTGGGACTCGCCCACCAGGCCTCCGGCAAATTTTGTGCCTCTTCCGCTGTCCGTTTTCCACTGAACCACATAACCGTCCGGATTATCTGGGTCTTCTTCCGCCTCCGGATACTCCGTTGTGGTTCTTCCGATTTTACAGTTGGTGACAATGACATTGTAAGCATAATGATTTCCTGTCTCCGCATCCTTCATGCCATAAAGACCCCCGGCATATTCTTCTGCAAAAATAGCGCAGTCCCGGATAATCACATTGACTACACCTGCCGTACTTCTTCCGGTCAGGCCTCCGGCATAGGAGCCGGCCCAGATATTGCATCCAGTCACAGCCGAATAAGAACATCCGTGGCCCGTATTGGGGCTGACGCCGCCTGCGTACATGCCATCCGCCGTAATATTACAGCCGGTCACCGTCATATAATCGCCGCCGCCATCTCCGCAGTAGCCACCGGCCCGCTCACTCGTGGCATGGACCGTATTGTCCTTTGAGTAGCCGTACCGGGTATAGGAGTATCCCATGACGCCGCCCACATACGTTCTTCCCTCTACATCGCATCCGACAGCGCTGTTAAAGTAGATTTTATCCTCTCCTTCCACCTGAATTGCCTGGTACATGGCCGTTGTATAATCCCGGCACTGGGAAGCATATGCGTAGATACGTCCGCCAACGGGTCCCACATAAGCATTTCCTTTTACCTGTACCGTTTCGGCATAACCAAATTTCAGTCCTGGCTCTTCAGCATAGCCCACAATGCCTCCCGTATAGCTGCCGTAACCTCCATCAGGATTCGTATTGCCCACAATGGAATAAGTCCATACGCCATTCTTCTCCGTACCCACGGCACTGATGTGTTCCATGGCGCCCCTGGACGTGGCTACAATTCCGCCAATGTAGGAGGCGGTCCGCTTGGCATTGGCGGTTTTGCTGGAACGGATCACAATGTCACGGCCCCGCACATATTCCATCGAATTGTTCATATTGGTGACAAATCCAATGTAGCTGGTGGCATCGCCGTAGTCGATCTGCAGATTAACCACATCCACATAGGAAACCGTTCCGGTCTGGAGTCTGACAATTCCAATATAGCTTCCTGATGGGCCATTGGTCCAGGAAATATTCTGGAATTTCAGATACCGCATCTCGCTTCGCAGCTCATAGATCCAGCTTACATTTGCTGTCTTCTCTTCTTTGAACGTCACATTGGCGATCGCGGCATACGCGTCATCCTCTCCCGGCGTTTTAAGAAGATATTCTCTGCGCCGCGCCTCATTTAAGCCGGAATAGTCCACATGATTTAAATTTCCTTCCAGACGGTTAATTTTAAGTCCCGTTCTCAGATCAGAAGAAGGAATTCCGGTAAAGTCCAGATTCTTCATGATCAGGAAATTCTCATACTGGTCTCCGGCAACGGCCATGGCGCCCTGCCAGCTGTTAAGATCCACATCTCCCGTTACCAGTGCGGGATTTTGCTCCGCACGGTAAATATGGTAGTAAAGGGGCGTCGGCTCCGCCTGGATTCCTCCTGCCTTCTTTTCAAAGAAGTCCAGCTTCATACCGACCTTTCCGTCCTCCGTATTCAGAACCACCCGGTAGCTGTCCAGATACTTCTCGGCGGTAATGCCCGTAAAGGTCAGAATACAGGTTCCGTTCGAAAATGCAACCGTTGGCTTCCTGATCTGCCCGTTTTCCTTTGCAAACTGCATGTTTTCAATGGAAAGTCTCTCATAATTTGCACCGAAATACCGGCTATAATTCTTATCATAGGAGGCCTGATCCTTTAAGTCCTCATATGTAAGCCGGAGCTCCATGGACAGGCGATACTGGAAGGTTTCCCTTCCTTCCGTTCCGTCCTCGATTCCTTCCGCAATTCCCTTTGCCGTAAACTCGATTCCGCCTGTGGAAATGCTGATTCCGTTTTCATAATCCTGCTCCGGAAGCAGCCCGGTTCCTTCTATATTATACAGATACGGAAGATAGCCTTCCTCAACATGGCTGTAATCAAAGGCCTCTCCGATATTCACCGTATTCCAGTAATACCGCTCCAGCTTAAGCTCCTCATCCGTCATAAGGCCATTGGCATCCATGACATCATTAAGGGTCTGGGAATTGATCTTCTGATTGGCCGATGCATAGCACCGCACCAGAGTACGGCCGTTTCCAAGGAAGCCTCCGTTGATCCGCCCGTATCCGTCCGAAGCCGTCGTGAACACCTCGCCGATGACAAGAATCTGGTTAAGAGTGGAGGACGTATCCATAATGCCCGTGGCACCACCTACGTAAGGGGCTGTGGCGCTTATGTTTACCTTGGACCAGCTGCTCAGAACCGTTCCGTTTAAGTAGCCTGCAAGGCCGCCGGTCCTGGAAAATCCCGTATCAATGGACCCCTGGGCGTAGCAGCTTCGGATCGTACTGCCATAGGGCACATACCCCGCAATGCCTCCGATTCCTTCCGCCGTCTGCCCGTCTCGGATATCCATCTCCAGCTTCCTTACCAGGCAGTTCTGGATTCTTGTGTAGGACAGATCTCCCGCCAGGCCTCCGACTCTCATGTTCCGTCCGTCCGTATCGCTTTCCATCACCAGTCCGGCAACCACGCAGTTCTCCATGACAGCCCTTGCGGCCCTCCCCACAAGTCCGCCTGCCATCTGGTAAATGCCCCGGATCTCCGAATTTTTCAAAACGATATCCTTAAATTTCGTGTTTCCGGTGGTCTGGCCCACCAGTCCGGCATAGCTGGAATTGGCCGATGAATTGTCGATCGTCATTCCTTCCACGACCAGATCTTTTATGGTTCCGCCTTCCATTCTGGGGATCAGATAGGGGTACTGGGTAAATGTAAAGTTTTTAAGGCTGTGCCCGCGGCCGTCCAGGCTTCCCTTAAACGCGGAAGAGAAATTCATGGCCTCAGCAGCCTTCTTTTTCTCTGTGGGTAAAAATTTCGCATAGTCAATATCGCCGGTCAGGCGGTACTGGCTGTTGGGGTTATCAAAGGCAGTGCACCAGTTTTCCTGGTTGACCTCCTTTGAGAAAGCCACAACAATCTCGCGTCCGACAACATCAGACGTATAAGTATCGTAACTGAACTGCGTCATGGCATAGCTGTCGCTGTAAATATTGTTGGGGCGCAGTTTCACCTTCACCCGGTAGAGCCCATTGTCCATATACTGTTCAAACGCACTTCCCGACTGAGGCTCCACGTAAAGACCATCAACCCGGATGCTGCTTATGGTTCTCTCCAGGGGGTTTGTGAAGGTCAGTGTTGCAAGGGCAAAGTCCTCCGCCGCTGCCGTTTTGTCCTCCATGAGATCGCCCCGTTCATACTGTTTATCAATGACCGCCGACAGGAATTTAATACTGTTATCCACACCCACGGAAGATAACGGAATCCGGTACTGCTGTTTCATCATCTCATCGGACATCTGGATCCGCGGGAAGAATCCGTCTCCCACATCCTCCATCCGGAACGCATCCGTCCGGTTTACCGTCCTCTCGTAGAACGAGGGATCCCGAAGCAGCATGGTATCGGTGGCCCTCTCCTGCCGTCCCTTGATGTTGCACTTAAAGGTGTAGGCAGACGGATAGGAACTGAAAAAGTAGTTGTTTTCAATGTCAGTGGAACTGTTGGAAACTCCTCCGTTCACAGCAGGGCCATACTCCAGATACGGCTCTACCTCCTTTACGTTATCGCTGTTCCAGATGGTCCGCATCAGCTCGCCCACAGCAAAACAGTTGCGGACGCTCCCCCTTCCTCCGCACAGGATTCCGCTGTACGGCATCGTCCCCGTTTCACCGTAACGCTCCACCGCCAGGTTTCCAACCACATATACGTTTTCCAGGACACCGCCGCCATGGGATTGCACAAGGCCCGTATATTCGTTTGTGATAGTTTTGGAGCCGCCATACACGCCGGTGGTCACATTGATGGAGCCGGGGCAGTACACATAACCATTCCGGACTTCGCCCTCGTTGGCCCGCACCAGTCCGCCAAAGTACCTTCCCACATAGTTGGTGGAATTGGCGGAAAAGTTCACATTAAAGTTTTCAATCACCCCGTTGTTTGCCTCCACCAGACCGGCGCAGTATTCTTTCCGGTAGGTTCCCTGGCCGAGGTTGAAATTCACCACCACATTCTGGATGGTTCCCCGGTTTCTGACCGCCAGACCGCGGCACCAGGACATAGGACGCTTATTCGCAGTGGCGTCCACCACGTAATCCAGCACCAGGTTCTTTACCGTACCGCTGCTTCCGATGGTGTTAATCCCATATGCGCCTTGGGTATGCTTTGCATACATGGTATATCCCTGGAAATCCAGAGTTCCCTCAAAGGGCACCGTCTCCGAAAAATAAAAGGTTTCATTATCTCTCAGATAGATATCGTTGACCACAAGGAAATCTCCGCTGGGATACCGCATCAGCTTCGCAAGCTCCGTCCGGTCATGGATCACCTCCATCACCCGGTTGGTCTTAAAATTAATCTCATCCAGCGTGATCTCCTCGCCCCGGTATTTGACGTACAGCCGCAGGTCAAAGGTCCTGTTGGCCTCTCCGATAAAGGAAACCAGGGTCGTCAGATTCTCCGTAACCGTCAGATCCCCGGACTCCGTCCGTTTCAGATACAGCTGATCCCGGATTTCCGCGGGGATCGGGTCCGCGTCGCCCTCCAGAAGAACCCCGTTTTCCTTCACATCCAGATAAACCCTGTTTTCATCTCCCAGAATCAGGTTGTTCATGGGATCCGAAACCGTAAGAGTAACCGAGTTCGCAAACCGGGAAAGGTCTTTAGATTCCAGCCAGTCTAACTTATCAACCTCCAGCTTATAGAGGACTGCCTCCTTTAACTCGGTACGCTGGGAGTTGTTGGCCTTTGTGATGACCATGGACACCGCCTTCGCCGGAACGTCAAAGCTTGCCCCTATGCGATCTCCCCAGTTCAGCTTCTCAATCTCGTTATTGGAACCATCCCGGAAGCTCACCGTATAGTTTCCATATCCCTGGGCGATGGCATATCGCTCTCCGGGCTTTACGCTGTATACCGGCTCCAGGCTTCCCATTTTGCTTTCCGCCCCGGCTTTTGTCAGGTAAAAGCAGCTGGCTGTGGCATAGGTGGGAATGCTGTTTGTATTGCCCGCCATACCGAACCGGAGATAGGAAACGCCTTCCGGAATCACGATGGCCGCCGCGCCCCCGTTAATCGGAAACCGGTTGACCGTATGGCTTGGGGCGCTGGGAGCGCTTCCCGTTTTTTTCCAGGAATGGGTATTGACATTGGCAACCGTTCTGTCAGCCCCGTAAAAGCATACATAAGATTCATTGGCCGGATTGCTTCTCTGGCCTGTAATGTAATAGACGTCTCCCGGGTTGACCGAAATCATCGGGCTGGTCATCCAGTTGCCCGTTGACGGATTCCCCGTGTCTGCGATGGTTCCGTCCGTACCCATAAGACCGGTGGCAAAACCGCTGGCGTTATAAAGGCTGTATTCGTTTTTCAGCTCAACGGCGTCCTCGTCCCCGCTCTTATTCTGCAGCGGATAATTAATGCTCTCAAATATCAGCCGTCCGGACAGTCCGTCGCCCGCCCGGAAGAGGAACGGATCCATCAGCGCTTCCGACCGCATCACAAATTCACCCGCCGTATCCCTGCGGATCACGTCGCCGGAAATGGAAATCTGATAATTCTTTCCTTCGGTCAGATTTTTATAAACCAGTTCATCCACATAGCCCCCGGGCTTTGCCTCATAATCCAGCGACAGTCTGGTTGTCTCCACTCCCACCAGGGAGGCGGAAACATTGCCGCCGGTAATGGCATGATCCTCGTCATGGAACCTCAGATGATACAGCTTAATATAATCCGATACCAGGATCACATCGTCATAGTCCACATAAGGCATCTTCTTAAGGGTCGAGAACGAGAGCCTCTTATAGAAGGCGCTTCGTCCCGTAATGTCATGGATCTCGCCGCCCTGGGCTGCGTAGGTCGCCGTATTAAACTGGTATCCATTGTTGGATTCCAGCGTTCCGTCTTCCCAGTAGAACACCAGTCTGGCCTTGCTTGCCGGAGTTGCGAACACCTCCCACATGGTCTTCTGGCCCGCAAAATCCTCAGCCTCCACATAAACCTCCGGCAGATAGCCGTCCTTCATGGAAGACACAGAATCCCCGAAGAAAACCTCCTTATCCACCGAAAACTGCTGCCTGTCTCCGGTGCCGCTTCCCGTAATCATAAGCGCATCCGACTCCATGGTCTTCCGGTTTAAGGTTCCCTTAAGGATATATTTCTTTGTTTTTGTATCCAGCACATCAAAATCCACATGGTCCATATAGAGATCTACTAACTCCCAGCTGGTCTGTGTGTAGTCAATGGACATGGTGATTTTCTGGGCCGTGGCGCTCTCATAGGGCGACGGCTCCTCCTTGATATCTCCGTTTGGCCATACGTTTGTCTTCACATGGCTGTTCACCAGATTATAAGATACCCGTCCATAGCTTCCCATGCTGATGGTGGAGAAACGCTGGCTGCCGATAAGCCGGTTGACATACGTCGGCTGGTTATCATTTAAATTATAATCTCCGTAAATATTAACCTGATAAATATGGCCGGCAGTGAGCCCCTGGATTTCATATCGAGCAGGGTCCCCCCGGAGATTGTCTTTTTCAATGGCAAGGCGCTTTACTTTATTACCGTCCTTATCCGTAAATTCAATGGGGGCTTTTGTGGGATCGCCCTCCCGGAACACTTCCAGATAATACGTATCTTCATATCCCGCAATGGCCTTATCCGGGTCCGTGAAAGCCAGCTCATAAGCCACGCGGTCAATGTTCTTCTTTCCGTCTGTCCACCCTTTCTGATTTAAGGCGACCTTCGGAACCACCCTTGCCGTTCTTGTGGTGCCTGTGGGCGTATAGTAATTTCCCAGCTTCTCACAGCAGTTTAAGCTTCTGTTTTCCTCCTGATCCACCGTATTATCCATGTAGCCCTCCACCACTCTGGTGAATGTGTTTCCAAAGGGATCCAGAAGGTCAATGGTATACGCAAACTCCGTATCGGAGGGCAGGTAGATCTGTTTCGTATCCGATACCCACACCGGACGCGAGGCCTCGTCCTTTTTATAGAAGTAATTCCTCTTTGCATCGGCCAGCCCCATCTGGAGAGTATAGGTATTTCCCTTGCTGCTGCCGCCCGTGGCCACAAGATTCAGACGGATCTTACCGATCTTATTTACCACATTGGCGTTGGGACCGCTGACAGCCAGCTCAAAAAGCTGCATCTGGTTGGGAAGATAGGTCATGTCCGCCGCTGACGGCTTAAATTCCACATAAAGATCATCCACATAATCCAGGCTCAACGTTTTAAAGCGGTTTTCAAATCCTTCGTAAAAAACAAGATTCTCCGTCTTTCCGTCCTTCATGTAGTACAAAAGGCCCCTGGCGTACATCATCGTGTTGGGCGGCAGATTGTCGATTACAACATCCCCGTCCCCCCGGAATGTCTTCCGGTACATTAACTGATAATCACTCTTCTTATCAGAATCCGGCTTCGGAGAACCGTCGTCATTCTCCGGCTGCCAGTAAAGCTCAATGACCACCCGCTTCGCCACAAAGGCCGGATCTTCAATTTCCAGTCTGGTGGTCACATTATAAACGTCCGTTTTAAAAGCATCCAAAAAAGCCGAAGGGTATTTAAAGGGTACCTGAACGCCGCTTCCTCCGGTTCCCGAGCCGCCGCTTCCAGATTCGGATTCCCCCTCTGTGGGTTCCACATAATCGCCGGACCCGGACTCCCCGGGTTCCGCAGCTCCGCCGCTTTCTGTACTTTCCTCGGAACCTCCGCTTCCGGAGCCTCCGCTTCCAGAACCGCCACTTCCGGAGCCTCCGCTTCCAGAACTACCACTCCCAGAACCGCCGCTTCCAGAACTACCACTTCCAGAGCCTCCGCTTCCAGAGCCTCCGCTTCCGGAACTGCCACTCCCAGAGCCTCCGCTTCCGGAACCACCGCTTCCGGAACTGCCACTTCCAGAGCCTCCGCTTCCGGAACCACCGCTTCCAGAACTGCCACTTCCGGAGCCTCCGCTTCCGGAACCTCCATTCCCGGAACCGTTATCGCCCGATCCATTGTCGCCCGAACCGTTGTCACCCGAACCGTTGTCACCCGAACCATTATCGGAATCGCCCCAGCCGGAGCCTCCGCCTCCGGAACCTTCATTGGAATCGCCCCAGCCAAAGCCGCCGTCTCCGGAACCTTCATTGGAATCACTCCAGCCAAAGTCTCCGTCACCGAAGCCCTCACCGGAATCGCCGAAACCAAAATCACCGTCACCGAAGCCTTCGCCGGAATCTCTCCGGCCAAAGCCCTCTTCACCGGAACCTTCCCCGGCATTCCGTCTCCGATTCTCCCGGGCAGCCCGTGCGGCCTCCCGGCTGGCCTGTGCCGCAGCAGTAGCTCCTGCCTGGGCTTTGGCTCCTTTGGCACTTTCTCCGCTTCCTTCCCCGGATTCCTCCGCTTCCGCTTCGCCTTCCCCGGCATTTTCCGTATCCCCGGTATCCAGAAGACCCTCTCCGGACGCTTCCTCCCGCTCCCGGTCCGCCTCCGCAAGAGTCTCCGGCTCCGTTTCCTTCGAATCCTTCGGCGTGGTCTTACCGGACTTTTTGGTAACTCCGAGAAGCTCCAGAAGCTGCTCATAGCTGTAAGTTTCCCCGCCGATGGTCGCTTTGGTAAGCTTTGTGGTGGGCAGCGCCGCATACTGGAGAGTATTGCCTCCCTGCACGGCATAATAGCGCGCTCCATCCAGCCCCAGATAAAAAATACTGTTCATGCGGACCTGGCTTGTGCCGCCCGGATACTCAAACAGAATGCTCTGGGTATTCATAAACAGGCCGTTATCCAGCTTTAAGAAAAGAAAGCTGTCCTCATCGGCCTGGGTCTTGTCATAGTTAAAAGTAAGACCGTCGCTGACATACATTCCCTGGAAGGTCTTTGCCTCCTGAAACTGCGTGTCTAAAAGCACCGGTTCCTCCGCCATAATCATAACAGCGTTTCCGTCATTGGCAAAGAATGGAAAATCCTTTACAATTTTATCCTTTCCCTGCCCCACATAGAGGTCAAATCCCCTCTTATAAACAGGCTCGTCGGCCTCCACCCTCTTTAAGGCATAGGAGCGAGATTTCGGCTCCTCCCCCTTAATCAGATTTTTGGCTACCTCCGAGCTGTCCACCACATACACTGCTTCCTGCAGATGCGCCATGCACTTTAACTGGTACCACTGAACAATAAACAGAGAGCACAGCACGACCGCCGCAAAGGACGCAACCTTTATAATTCCTTTTAAACCTTTCATATTGTCCTTGTCCTCCCTATTCCATCTCGAGTACTCTCGAAAACATCTCCGGCAGCGCCTCAAGAGGCATAAACAAAAGCCGCCAGGCGCCGTTCACCGCATAACAGCGATCTGTCGCCAGATTCACTCTCTTCTTGTTGGAAAATTCCGCCGTTACGGCTTCCGATGTTACGGTCTCAAATACAGTCTCCACGCCGGGACCGAAAATCTGGATTTGTTCCATATAGGCAATCTGAACGATTGTCATGGGCGTAAGCTCCACGGTCTTATCATTATAGCTTAAGGTCACCGGCTCCAGAAATACATAGGTATCACTGTTATCATACAGAAAACCGGAAATATCCCTGGTCTCCTTATTGCGCCTTTTGATAAGGATGCCTTCCGCATCGCGGCTGATCCGGGTAAAGTAATCCAGACGGTAAACACAGTCGTCATCCACCCGGTTCAAGGAGCAGCTTCTCTGCATAAAAATGGAGCTCTCATCCGCGGTGATCACAGGCGCTGTCTCAAGATCGTACTTCTTTTTGCCCAGACGGATCGTTGTGCTGTCGCCCTTATGGTATAACGTGGCTCCGGCCTCCAGCTCCGTCCTGATTCCGTTAATGCAAAGATAAGCCGGTTCCTTTATGGTCAGCGTATCACGGCCTCTTAAAGCCGCCACGGCGCTGACGATCACCAGAACGGCCGCCGCCGCCGCTGCCAGAGAAATCAGCCATGGCTTTCTATTTTTCCGCTTTGCGCCTCTTCCTCTGCTCCTGCCTCTTCCTTGCTCTTTCATGCTGCTGCAACATCCTTTCCAAACCTTTGATAAAAAAGTAAATACCGTACTGTATCACAAACAGGGACAACATGGCCCAGATCAACAGGATATACACATCCACGCCTGTCTCCTTCATGTAATCCATCAGAAGATTTCCCGCCATAAGAGCAGTTCCGGTCAGACCGCCAAAAACAAGCTCCCCGAAAAAGCCGCCCGGAGAAAGTCCCAGGATCCCTTTCACCACACATAAAAGGCCTAACGCCGCAATCTGCACGGTTCCCATGGGGACAAAAAAGCACACGGTGGAAACCACAAGGGAAATCTGGGAAATTCCCAGGCACATCCAGACAATTTCCCGTCTGGTCCTGCCCAGAAAAAGCGCCTGCCACCGGAACGCCTCCATTCCCGCCTTCGCCCGGCCCATGAAAAACAGAACCATAACGGTACTGAAGAACAGAACGATCACGGAAAAAATGATAAACCCCTTAAGCTCCACAATCGGGTATAAGATAAAATTACTCATGTGCTCCCTCGCTCTTTAACATCAGGGAAAATTCATTGTTCTTATGCATGAAATATCCCTTTAGATTCTCTCTGTGATACTCCCTTTCCGCCGTCCGGAAAAACACGTCCCCCTCCAGCTCGCCGATTATGGGGAGATAGTCCGCCATAATAAGCAGATTGTACCGCCTGCTGACAACACGAACAAAATTCACTTTCTCATATTCTTCCAGTCCGTGTTCCTTTCCGCAGATGCGGACCATAATTTTTCCCGTCCGCATACGCTCCGCCTCCATGGCGGCAACTGCCGGATTCCTTCTGCTCCTCTTTCCGTCTGCCATCTCATTCACCCCCGTCCGGCCTTATTTCCCATCGGGAAATCGTTTTTTGCCGTTCCCATTCTCATTCTCATCCGGAAATCTTTCTTTCCTGATTCCATCCGGAAATTTAAAAATCAATCTTTCCAATATAAGAGAACCTGGATTCGTCCACATCGTCATAAGTTCCGTTTAAAATATTTTCCACATCATTGAGGACATCGTCAATTTTCACAAACTGTCCCGGAATTCCCGTAAACTGTTCCGCCACAAACATCGGCTGGGTAAAGTAGTTCCTCAGCTTTCTGGTCCGGTAGAACACCCTGGTATCCTCTTCTGAAAGCTCTTCAATGCCAAGTACGGCAATGATCTCTTCCAGATCGCGGTATCTGGAATAATATTTTAAAGTCGCCTCCACCAGACGGTAATGCTTCTCGCCCACCTTCTCAATGTCGATCAGCTTGCTGGTCGTATTGAACACATCCACAGCCGGGTACAGGCCTTTCTCCGCCACCTTACGGTCCAGGACAATCTGTCCGTCCAGGTGGGACTGGATGGTCTGTACGGCGGCGTCCGTCAGATCATCGGCCGGAATATAAATAGCCTGGAACGAAGTGATGGAGCCGTTTCCCGTGGAATTGATGCGCTCCTCCACCTGGCTGATGGCGGACCCGATATTGGCCGGATAGCCGTTCTCGATGGGAACACGGGAAAGCTCCGCGTTAATCTCGGAGATGGCCTGGACATAACGGTAAATATTATCCACGAAAAGAAGGACGTCCTGCCCCTTCTCATCCCGCAGATACTCGGCCGCCGTCAGTCCGCTGAAAATTGCCTTGGAACGGGCGGAAGAGTTCTCCCCCATCTGTCCGAATACAATTCCGATCTTATCCAGAAGTCCGGCTTCCTTCATCTCGTCATAAAGCTCCTTACCTTCACGGGAGCGCTCGCCGACGCCGACGAACACCGAGTTGGACTGCAAATCCTTGTAAACATTATTGATCAGCTCTTTAATCAGAACGGTCTTTCCAACGCCGGCGCCGCCTAAAAGCCCCATCTTAAAGCCCTTCTGCATGGGTGCGAAAAAATCCAGCACCTTGATTCCGGTCCAGAGGTTACCGCCGTTGACATTGATTTCTTCCATGGAGATGGTCCGGTCATAAATGCTCCGTCTCTCCCTCTCCTCAATGGTGTTGTCATCAATCAGCTCCCCGTACGCGTCAAATACCTTCCCAAGGAGCTCGTCATTATACTGCATGGAAAGATTATCCTCCAGACGGTAGACCGGAGTTCCCTTTTTAAGCCCCACAGCGCTTTGAAGAGGGATGGCAGACACCACGTTTCCATCCTCCTCCGCAACCTCAAAACATACTCTTTTTCCCCGCACCTCGGCGTACAAAATATTCTGAATACGGATTTTCCCCTCTTCCACCAGGACCCGCACATTTAATTCCGATACGGAAATGACTTTTCCTACAAGGTTTTCCATCTGTTCCTGCCTCCTAATAAGCTTTTAGTTTCGTAAAGTTATCCAAGACCTTGGCGAACTCCTTATCCTTAAGCTCTCTCCTGGCGCGCTGCAATTCCTCTTCCTCTCTCTCGTCGATCTTCTTTAAGGACTCCGTTGTAATATTCTGCCGTGTAATATTTTCAGCCGCCAGGCTCACCTGGGCGGCAATCTCCACCTCATACTGTAAATATAACTCCGTCAGTTCCAGAAGAAGCTCCTGCATATCGCCTTCGCACACAAAGTCTTCCGTGTACTCCTCATTTCCCAAAATCCCTTTCGGCATGGGGAAAATCACCTTACTGACAAATTCCACCTCCGAAGAATTGTGGTAATGGTTATAAATCAGTCGGATCGACGAAAATGCCTTGTGCCTCAGTCCCCGGGACAAAAGGGCCAGAAGCTCATCATGATTTTGCGTGAACTCCTCCCTGGTCTGGTAAATCAGGGTATTGTCATCTCTCAGGCTGTTCAGTTTCCGGCCGATGATGACAGTCTGGCTGTCCGCCTCCGACTCCTGGCGCCATCTCCGGACCAGGTTATTCAAATTTCCGCAGAACCCCAGATCGCTTCCCAGAAGAATCTGCAGCTCCGGCATGTCCGGGTCCATCCGCAGCGCCTTCACATCGAGAATCACGTTCCGGTTATTGAGGATATTGTCCAGCATCTCCAGCACCATCTGCTCCATCTGGGAATACTTTTTCGCCGTTCTCCGGGAGCGGTCCACCCGGAGCAGAGAGTGGAAATTCATGACCTTTACCACATTTTTTAAACTCATACGCTCTCACCCATTACCTCAGAAAACATGCCGAGAATTTCTTCTCTGGATCTCGGGGAATATTTATACTGCATCAGCCGGTCTTCCAGCTTCTTTCCATCTGCAAATCTGGCCCGCATTTCCGCGCTCATCTCCTCCATATTGGCAAGCTGGTACACCTCTTTGCTCTCCAGATAGCTCAAAAACTCCCGGCGCACCTTCGCCCCCAGCTTCTTCATCTGCGGATCCTGCACGGCGCCGCCCAGACGGGAAACGGACAGTCCATAGTTAATGGCCGGCTTCTGGCCCGCCTCAAAGTTTTTCTTGGATAAAACAAGCTGGCCGTCCGTGATGGAAATAATGTTTGTCGAAATATAGTCGGTGATATTTCCGCCCTTTGTCTCCACGATGGGAAGAATCGTGATGGAGCCGCCGTCCTTGTGCTGGCATCCCTTTTCCAGCATACGGGAATGGGTATAGAAGATATCCGGCGGATATGCGTCACGTCCGGGAACCTTTCCGGCAAGAAGGCTGATTTCACGGTGGCAGTCCGCGTGAGTTTTCAGATCGTCGATGATAACAAGAACGTCTCTTCCCTGTCTCATGTAAAGCTCCGCAATGGAGAGGGCCGCATAGGGAGTAAAGAAGGAGACCGGAGGCGCATCGTCATGGAACGTGGCCAGAATCAGCGTGTATTCCATGGCCCCCTTTCTCATCAGGTCATTGTAAAGCTCCTTCACAAGCTTTTTCGGCTTATCCACCGCCACATAAATACAGATTACATTCCTGTTTTTCTGGTTCATGATGGTGTCCAGGGCAATCTGGGTCTTTCCGGTCTTCTTGTCGCCGATGATTAACTGTCTCTGGCCGAAGCCGATGGGATAAATCAGGTCAATGCCTGCAATTCCCGTATAGAGAGGACGATTTACGGTGCCCCTCTCCATAATCGGTATGGGGTCAGTTTCAATGGGAATGGGGCTTAACTGCTCAAACTTTTCACCCAGGATCAGATCCTCGCCGAAAATATTAATCATATGTCCCATACAGAGGGAGCTGTACATGGCACAGAAATCATATCCGGTGGAAACCACCTCATCGCCCACATAAATATTTCCGTTCTGCTGTAAGATAGCGACGGTCACATAATTCTTTCCGATTCCGGTCACGTAGCCCACCGAATGGTCCGATACAGTCACCCTCTCATAAAATCCCACGGACTCCAGTCCGGAAACCTCCAGAATGTAGTCCTTCACCTTTCTCACATGGCCGATCTCGTAAGTGTTGGACAGGCTCTTCATATTCTTTAATTTTGCATTAACCAGATTTTCAATGTATGTACTCATTTCTTACTCCTTAAGCGATAGATGCTGAAATCATAGGACTGATTCTGATAAATAATCTTTAAGCCCTCTGAAATGTTGGCGTCATACTGATAAACCAGATCCTCATCCCTGTTGCCGTCCCCCCGATGGGGATCGCCTGTGCGAATGTACATCTTCGGATCCTGAGCCGTCCGGATTTCCCGGATAAAGGTCCGGAAATTCAGCACATCAAAGTCCTCATCCTCCCCCAGGGTCTCAAGAAAACGTTCCAGAAATTTGAGCTCTCTGTCCTTTAAGGCCTCTGACAGAGTTTTCAGCTGTTCTTCCGGAGGAATGGTGCAAAGCTCATAGGAAGTTTCCATTTCCAGAAACTCCAGAAGTCTGCATGCAGTGTCATAATCCTCTCTGTTTCCGGTATAGGCATGGCGGCTGCGGATATCCGCAATGATCTGATCCTGGTCCACACCCTTCATCATATCGTTTACCCGCTTGTGATTATCGAAAAACTCATTGTCAATATAGCGGGCGGTTGGTATAAAAAGCTCGCGGGAAACCGGCCTGGGCGCATAAAACGGAGAGGTCTTTAAAGAAAGAACTACCCCCTCCAGGGATGTGATCTCCCGGTTCAGCGCCTTCTTCTTATCTTCCAGCTCCCGACTTTCCTGCTTTTTCTCCTGTAAATAGCCATTATAGTCCTCCAGCTCCTTCACGAAGCAGGACGACACCTGCCTTTTCGTCACGGTCGCGGCGGAATACAGCACATAAAACAGCGCGCCGTTCATCACCACCATAACGGCAAAAACAATTCCCAGTATAATTACCATAGATGCTTCCTCCGGGACTATACAGTCAGCGGATTAAAGAACAGCAGAAGAAATACAAATGCAAACAAAAGAAGCAGTAACACAGCCAGAACAATTGCCACGATCATAACGCCCTGCACCACATCGCTCTTTGTTTCCGGGTTCCGTCCGATGGCCTCCGCCACTCTGGCTCCCATAATGCCAAGACCAATTCCGATTCCAAGGAATGCCAGTCCCAGCATCATTCCCACTGCACTCATCGTTGCAGACAAAATATACTCCATACCTTTATCCTCCTCTTATTCGTTTGCAGTTCTCTGCTTCCGCGGTTTCCTCCGCTTCCCGGCCGCTCCGGCTCACTCCACTTCCGTTTTCTGCGGCTTCCGGCTTCTTTGGCATCCTCCGCTTCCCGGCTGCCCCGGCTTCTCCGGCATCCTCCGCTTCCCGGCTGCCCCGGCTTCTCCGGTTTACTCTGCCGCTCCGGTTTCCCCGGCATCTTCCGCCCCGGGCTTTGCTTCCGTCTCCGCACTCTGCGGGCCGGCGTTTTTATCTTCTTCCCGGACAACGTCAGCCGAAAAGGCCGATACTTCTGACCTAAAAGCTTCCTTAAGCCTCAGCGTGGCTCCTGCCCCCGCTTCTGTCTTAGCCGCCCCCTGGTCCTCCGCCTTCGTCTTAGCCTCTGCCTTTGTCTCTGTCTCCTTCGGCACTACGATCTGTACCTTTGTCTTCTCCGGCTCTGTGGTCTGCGCCTTTGTCCCCTCTGTGTCCGGCTTATCGGTCTGCACCTTCGTTCCTTCCGCATCCGGCTTATCAGCCTGGACCTTCGTCCCTTCTGTGCCCGACTTATCAGTCTGTGCTTTCGTTCCTTCCGTACCCGACTTATCCGCCTGAGCCTTCGTCTCTTCCCGGCCCGTACTTTCCGTATTCGAGTTTATATCCGTCCCATTCTCTTTTGAAGCCGTTTCATCCGTTTCATCCGATTCCTCTGGCTTTGCGGATGGCCTGTCGGCCGTATCGGACGGAGCCTCTTTTGACGGTTCCGTCTTCGTATCGGAATCCGTACCGGATTTGCTTTCCTCCGGCGTCTGAATCACAGCACTGTTCTGACCGTCTCCCGATGGCCTGGTCCCCGCCGCGGACTGACTGCCAGACTGGCCGTTGGACTGATTTCCCGACTGGCTTCCCGACTGCTCATTCTTATCCTGAACATTGCTTCCTGTCTTGTCACGGGTATCCTGTCCGGCAACTTCCTCCTCCAGGCCCATCTCTTCACTGAGAACAGCAATCTGCTTCCGGAGTGTGCTTACTTCCTCCATAAGCTCGTTTAAGCTGGCCGCAGATACCCCACTGGCACCGCCCCTTTCCGAAAAGAACGGGTTTTCCACCGTAGTTCTGGCCGCCGTAATCGGAACGCTGTTTCCCTCAAACTCAACCGTCACATCAATCTGGAGCTTATCAAGCGTAGGCATGGAACCATCCTCAAAATCATAGGTTCCCACAAAGCCCCGTTCGCTCATCATCACCTCAAATTCCAGATTGTTGACCCAGTTTTCCGGTGTTCCGTTAAAGGACATCGTTACTGTTTTTATGTCGTCCATTTCCGGATCCAGATGCAGCACATAATCATAGGAACCTTCACGGACCGTGGTAATCTCCACCGTGGAGGTATAACTCCTGGTGCTTGCCGTAATCCGGTCCCTCTCCTCAAACACACCGTCCTCATTGACAAAGCCAAGCACAATGGTGTAGTCCTCGTTGGGATCCAGGTCATGGAACGTAAGCTCCGTATCCGCCGCCGACGCGGCAAGGGAAATGATTCCCTCCGCATCGATCACTTCATTAATATCTGTAATATTTTCCGAAGTTTTCCACAGCAGGAAACGGGCGCTGCCAATGTAATTAAAAGGATCGTAAATGTTAAACTGACAGGTAATGGAATTCCGGCTTGTATCGGCTCTGCGGATATACATATCCGTCAGCAGCGCCATCATTTCATCAGTAATGCCGCTGCCGCCGTTTCCCATTCCGCCGGAACCTCCCATTCCGCCGGGGCCGCCTTTGCCGCCATCTCCGCCGGTTCCTCCGATTCCGCCGGTTCCTCCGGTTCCTCCGATACCTCCGGTTCCTCCGGTTCCGCCGCTTCCTCCGATTCCGCCGCTTCCTCCGGTTCCGCCGCTTCCTCCGGTTCCTCCGATTCCGCCGCTTCCTCCGATTCCGCCGCTTCCTCCGGTTCCGCCGCTTCCTCCGCGGCCGCCCAAACCGCCGTAACCGCCATAGCCGCCGATGCCTCCGGCGCCTCCGGTTCCTCCGATACCTCCGATTCCGCCGCTTCCTCCGCGGCCGCCATCGCCGCCCCGGATAAACAGATCGTAAACCTCTCCGCCTTCACCGATATAATTTTTCACCCAGTCCAGCTCCAGATAATTTCCTGCGAAATCGAGGGTCTGTTCCCCAAGATCCAGTTTCAGGTTTCCTGTACTGATGCTCGCTTCGCCGAGAACCTTCACATTGACCAGGTGGTTCATGATTCTGGCATTTCCCGCCTTATCCATGACGATATACACATACTTTTCCGTATTCAGGTTTCCGTCATCGGAGATTATGCTGTCCCCGCATATGACGAACTTGTCATCATCCAGCTTGATGAAGCTGGTCTGATTCAGGTTATCGGTCTGGTAGTGACGTTTTAAAGTATTGACGGTCCCGTCCTCGCTGAGAAGATAGCCGCCTCCGAACACTTCCACCTGATTGGAGGCGGGGGAGTAGCCAACGGTTTTCTCCCCCAGGGCATAGGTCCTGCCACCGCTTTCCAGCGTATACTCACTGTTCCAGCTCCGCTTTACGGATCCGTCATGGACCACTTCCAGGTTGGTATATGTATTGTCAAAAACAAAGTTTCCGTTCTGCATCGGGTACTGCTCTTCCTGGGAGGCGATCACCCTGACCGCACTCCCCGCCACAAGGCCCGTGGACAGAAGCGTCACAAAACCAAATGCGCCGATGGAACGTCTGGCAATCCCATTTAATTTCCTCATGTTCTCTCCTTTCCCCCTTTGGCCTACCTGTATTTGAAGCTGTATGTGCTCTGTGTCAGATATTGTTCACCATTCTGGTACTGAACAGTCAGAGTCAGAAGTTCGCCTGTCTTGAGGCCTTTTCCTTCCAGCTCACTAATCGCCCGTCCCAGGTCAAAGGTCATATCCTGCCATCCATTTCCGTCCGCCGCCGAGAATTTCATCTTAAAGGATTCATTGGCAGATGTGGGAGGCATATGGCTTACATTGGTAAGCGTTAAGGATATCCCGTCGATCATATCCAGGTTATTGCCGTTCTGAACGCTGATGGTAAAGAGTTTTTTCGATGAATCATAGCTCTGATCCATATTATTCATCTGCGGCTTTGTGGTATCGCCCACACTGAATTCTGTCTCATACAGGGAGATCTCTTTACTCGGATCCACGTTTTTCGTATCAATACCGGATACCTGAATCTTAAAGCTGTCGTTGTTTTGCACATGCAGATAAATGGTGTAATATTTATCTTTCTCATATTTATTATCGTTATAGGGGCCATCCGGACCTATGGGCGTATCCGTATCGGTTCCAATGGTCAGTTCCTTCCACGAACCGCTCTGGTACTTGTAGATCTTTACCCGGTAGCTTCCCATAATTTTATCACCGTTTTCAATGACGCCCATGCGGTATCCATTGTCCTGAACGCTTATGGAAATCGGCAGCTTCATATCCGTACCCGTATTCTGAATGCTTCCCTTAATCAGCGTGGTCTCCGGCGCTTTCCGTTCCGGAACGCTGAAGGAAACAGCAGGAGTTCCCAGACTGTCTGTGACGTTTGTTCCATCCTGACGATATGCCAGTTCCGCTCCGCCGCTCAAATCACGGGCCCGTATCTGAAGCTTATATCTTCCTGCCCGCAAAACATCCATATAGGTTCCCGTAAAGGTAAACCTTTCCGGATTGTCCTCGCCGATGCTGGATCTGAGTGAAAAATATTCTTTTGTCGTACCATCCGAATTCATTCTGTAATACCGTTTATAACGATAAACAGCCCACTTGTCCGTATTTGACGAGTTTTCATCATAGTACCAGTACTCAGCCGCTTCTTCCGTGGGATATCCCAGATATCTCATCATATCCGCCATTGCCATATTGCTCACCTGCTGGTCGTTTTCATTCACGACTCTGTATTCCAGCCAGTAATCCATAATCCTGTTCAGGCTGTAAGTCACATCAAGATTCTGGCTCTCATAATTGTCCTGGATGTAAGAGGCAGTGAAAGCCTTGGAATCCGGGGAATCTGTCTTTCCCACATTCAGATAGGAGGACATGGTCATATTCTGCCCATACTGTTCTCCCTTAATAGTGACAGAATCACTGTTGTCAATGACATAGACTTTCTCTGTGCCCTTAAGACAGTACATCCTGAACTGGTAGGTCTCTCCCGGCTTCATATTTCTCACCGCAATCTTAAAGGTCCGGTCCTCCTCTGTCACTTCGGTTCCCGCCGGCTTCGGTTCCAGGTACGCGGTCTTGTTATCAGCCTTTACTTTGTTTGAATATCCCTCCTCGTTGTTACGTACAATATCAAAATACCGGTTAGCCGTATTATCCAGAGGAATATAATCGGAACCTTCCCGCCTATAAAGCTCCAGATAGATTTCGTTCTCATAGCCGCTGCCGGAATCCAGAAGCGTCTCGATGCTGTTCTTTGAAAATCTGACCGTAATATCCGCCGTATGGAATCCATACTGGACGGCATTTCTCCTGTCCACATGGGGACGGGTCATGGGAACCGTTATGTTCGCCTCGGTTCCATTTACTGTAATGCCGCTGCCGGTGGCGGCTTCCAGTTTAATTCCCGTCTGTTTCAGTTCCTTAAACACCGGCATTTTATCATCCTGGGTATACGCGCCCTGGGTCCCGTACATATACTCCACAACCGCCGGCCTGTATCGGGTCGGATACCGGGTTGCTTTGTATACCTTAAGGAAGTTCTGATAAATGCTGTGATTCGGATCATTCGATACATCCTCAACCTGATACAGGGACCCCCCTGCGCTGGCCGCATTCAGATTAAGTGTTTCATTGACCTGCTCCGATGCCGCATACGTGTTGCTGTTCTGCACCTGAATCGCATAAAAGTCATCCCTTGTTCCAGGCGTTGTGATTGCACCATCGTCACTGACCGTCACATCCGGAATACTGGTGTGCAGTTGGCTCAGATTGATTCCGGCGCGCCCGGTATCGTAAATGGCCTCCAGTCTTACCCTGATCTTGCTTCCCGCCACCATGTCGCCAAAAGCGATATTGGTACTGGTTCCTGTCGCGTTGTAAGCCTGGAATCCAAACTGTTTTAACTGATTCAGTTCGTCATACATCCGGTAATAAAATCCCACCAGATGATTTTTCAGAATATTGCTGGCACTGTTGTCCACATTGAGGTAAATCGTATCTGAGCCTTCCGGCACGCTGACCTGAACTTTCAGGTCCTCCATCTTGTTCCCCCAGAGGGAATCAAAGCGGTGGTCTGCCGTGGGAACCGCAAAATGCGCTTCACTGTCAACCGCTCCCGTTCCCGCGGCCGACTTTCTCTGATCCAGATAAACCTTATTTCCCGTAGTGCGGATTCCGTCAAATCCCTTTGAGCCAAGATAAATACTGTAATTGCTGCCGCTTTCAAACTGATTCGTGTTATTGGTCTCCACGGTTACAGTAAACGCATGCAGCTTATCGTCCCGGATCCCTGAAAGCTTAAACTGGGTTTCAACAATCTTTTTCAAAGCATCATCGGCCCGATACTCTGTATCCTTGTAGGTCCTGTCGGCGCCTTTCGTGCTTGTTAAAAGGCTTCCCGGAAGCGAAGCACTGAGATAATCCTGGCCAATCTGCTTTAAAATCTCAGTGGGAGTGCCGGCATATACCTCGGGCTTCCCGGCATCTTTGGCTCCTTTCATGGAATCATCCGGGTCATATACAACATAATTCCATATGGTCTTATCCTTTGAATCTGCATCCGCAGGATCCCTAAATTCCGTATGGTCAAGGTAAACAGCCACCTGCGGAACTTCCTTGTAGACAGGAGTTCCCTCACTCCTCTGGAGTCCCTCGCCGCCTCCGTACACCTCGGTACTTACGTATGTATTGATATCGTAGGGGAAGGTCCACGGCTCCGGGCTCACTCCCGTTTCTGTCACCACATGATACATACTCTTCAGCGTGAACGCAAACACATAGCAGTCACCACGCGGGAGAAGATCCGTATAGAAGATTGCCATGCTTTTCAACGACGGATCCGGGTGGTATGTATATGTATTCGTAGTAGTATCCAGTGTCCGGCACCTGTCCAGCAAATTTTTCTTTTCCGTAAAAACCACATACAGCGGCGGAACTCCCTTCTTTACTGAATAATCCGCCATATTCACCGTAATTTCAAACTCGATCAGATCGGAAGCACTTCCGCTTTTATAGGCTTCAATAATATCCCGTCCCCCGTAGGTGCTGCTGCCATCCAGATACCTCTGATAAGAGTCCATGGTCATGGCATAATAAGTAACTGATACAGTGTCATTATTATCGTTGGGATAATTGGACTGCACCTTAAGGCCTACGGTAGTATTTGCAGATAAAGTCCCGTCAATTTCGCCGGTTTCATTGAGGCTGATATCATTTTTCAGCTCCGTTACCGTTATCGCCGTGTCCGCCGGGTTAAACAGATGCGGCGGTTTTTCTCCCAGATTGATCTCTTTCTCATTTAATGTATCCGTAACAACGCCGCCGTTGGTGACGTTCAGCCTTCTTAAAGGCATACGGTTATAGTTTACCGCGTTGGGATTTAAAAAACTGTTTCCGTATTCACTCACATTACTTTTCAGATCATAGGCATAATCATAAAGAGCCTCCGCACGAAGGGTAATAAACCCCTGCCGCTCATCAATATCGATTCCGCCTTTCATAAAATCCGCCTTTGTGAGAATTACGGCATTGCTCCACCCCCCGGCAGTCACAAGAGGGCCATGAAAAAACTGGCCCTCTGCTGATGATTTACTGCTGGGATCCTGGAATACCTCACCTGCATTCAGTGAAAAATCTTCCGGATATAAATCCTTAACGACCGTCCCGATTTTGTTGGTTCCCTCCGTATATACACCGAATTCGATGGCCCTTGCGATGGAACGTTCAAAATAATAATCACTGTCCGGATCTGTGGAGTTGATGCCCTCATATGCCGTAACTCCCTTGTATAATCCGATACCCACAACAGCGTCCGATCCCTCCGCAACCAGGGATGTGATCGTGAAGGCGGCAATGGACGTATCCTTGGGAACATCCTCCCCAAACAGCCCTGCGGTTCTCACGGAAGCCGTTCCCAGAAGCTCCACACTGGAAACCATGGTTTCCCCGATTCTTGTCTTCACCGTTCCGTAAAGACTGATGGAATAGACCGTATCCGCCTTAAGTCCAAGACACTTCACCGGAACATACAGACAGTTTTCCGCCTTTTCCCTCGGCGGGACATTAATGGACCAGCTTCTGTTATAGGTACTGTCATCGCTGCCGGTAACCTTAATGCTGACCGTTTCGTTGGTATCCACGATCACTCCGTTTAAGAGCACCTTCACATCTCCCCAGATTCTGGTGGCGTTCACGGACTGCTCTCCGTCTTCCACGCCTGTGGCCACCACATTTCCGAGGGAATCCTTTAAAACGCCGCTGGTCTTATCCAGCGTATAGGGTTCAAAGGCGACGGCAATGGACCCCGCCGACGCGGAGGAAAGTGAAGTATCCAGCGTACTGATCACATTGTCCTTTTCATTGTCAAAATAAGTCACAGAGGCGCTGATATTATAATTTCCGGCAGGAAGCGCCCCACCAAAGTACCAGTTTACCTGATTTTTGGTGGATTCCAGAGTCTTAATCACCGTTCCGTCTTCTGTCTTTACAGTGAACACATAGTTCTTAATACTCTTGTCCTTGTCCTCCAGTACATCCAGGAAAAGGTCGTAGTATCCCTCATTGGACAGAGATACATTTACCTTTCCGATTGCCGGCTTCTTTTTCAGAGTCCTGCCCTGAAGACTGTGAGCGCTTTTGGTAATCTGTCCGCTTCCAAGGCCGCGGAATTCCCCGCTCTCGGTCAGCTCCCAGACTGTGGGCTCTTCCGCAAAAGAAGTGTACAGCTCCACAGTATAAGGAATATCGGTGGTCCAGACTCTGTCCCTGTATTTTTCATCATTCTGATATTTATTTGTAAGGAGCTCCGCCAGATTCACCTCGATGGAGCCATCCTGTCCCACATATTCACTGATCTGTGCGGCATCGCCCTCCCCCTCCGGGAAATCCACATAGACATCCTCGCTCTTTACACGGAGCTTGAAGGATTTGGAATTGGAATAATCCTGCTGATTCATGGTCAGGAATATCTTACCGGAATCCAGGCTTTCCACATCCAGAGTCACGCCCTCGGAGGACGTAAAGAAATTCCTCTTTATAAAAGTCTTCGTCCCGCTGTTTGTGCCCCCGGCCACTTCCAGCCGGTAATCATTCTTTACAATCAGAACATATTCCCTGTCCGCCGTAAGAACATCATCAAACGAAAGCGTCGGAAACGTTCCGCCCGTAAAATCCACGTTATTCTCAGCCTTCACAAGCCTGTTCGTCTTCGCGTCGCGGACTTCCACAACACCCGTATCCTTAAGCAGCGTCCCGTCGTCATCCAGAATGGAAAAAGTGACCTCAAGGGAAGAACAGTCATAATCCATATCCGCTACCCGGATCGTACCAAGACTCGCAGCCGTATTGGTAGTTCCGCCTCCGGAGCCGCTTCCCGCGCTGCCGCCGCCGGAACCCGTCGTGCCGGCCTGGCCCTTTTCTCCGTCCCGACCGGATTGTCCGTCTCCGCCTTCCTCGCCGTCTTCGCCGGCTTCGCCTTCTTCTCCTTGCTCGCCTTCTTCGCCTTCTTCTCCTTCCTCGCCTTCTTCTCCTTCCTCGCCTTCTTCTCCTTCTTCGCCTTCTTCTCCCTCTTCGCCTTCTTCTCCCTCTTCACCTTCCTCGCCGTCTTCACCATCTTCTCCGGCCTCTCCGGTCTCTCCAACTGCTCCGGTCTCTCCGGCTGCGCCGGTTTCGCCCGCCTCACCATCTTTACCGTCCTGAACCTGAATATTAAACTCCGGAGGCCGCCAGTTCTCCCCGCTGTCGGACTGGATCGAGATACCGCCGTTATTCATATCCGCCGCCAGCTCCCTTAACGTAAAGCGCACCGTACCGTCCGGCCCCTTCACATTCTCCTCCTGCAGGTCCAGCACAGCTCCGCTTGCATATGTAATCTTACCCCCGGCCGTCACGGTCTGGTACACCAGGTCATTGTTGGCAACCTGCACAATATCCTTGTCCAGCCACTTAACTTCCAGATAGCCCGATACCGTTTCCGGTTCCCGTCCTGTCAGCTCCAGAGTCATCTTATCAGAAGCCGCAAGAACCTTCTCCTCCGACAACTGCCAGAGAATTTCCTTGAAATCCATATTATTATTATTGTTATCAATCTGCCAGCCTTCGTTGGCACTGGCCATAACCATTCCGGCCCCAACCCGGTAAAAATCCAGATACCCCTGTCCGACTTCATCCATATTGACAGCCATACCGTCAGAAAAAGCACTGAGGGACCCATCTGCATAATGAATATAATTATCAGCGCCAATCACATGTTTGTCGCCTTCTATGTCACGAAAAGTAAAAGAAGAAGGGAACTTCCCCATATACTTCGTTCCTGTGGCAAAGGTCAATTCTGCCGGGCTCTGGCTGTTTTCCTCATCCACAACCTCCAGCACATAACCGTCCGCCGGGAAATCCTTCCTGCTGTTTCCCGTAAGCAAATACCCACCAGTGATAGTACCCGCCAGTATCACCGCCACAAGTACTGCTATTCCAACAATCACTCTGCGTTTAATTCCCATACTTCCTCCACCTTATTTCCTTAAATCTCAAATCATAACTTTTTTTGGAAAAACATCAGGCTAAAATAAAACTAGCTTACCATATTTTACACCTTTCTACCAAAAATGTCTACTATTTGGAATGACATTTTAACAGGAAATGTCATGTACGCAAAAAAATACAAGGCCATCCCGCACCCTGTTTTTGCATATTTATTCATCAAAACTTTTTTATGAGACAAAAAAGAGGCAAAGTGCCTTCTCTTTTCCGGGCACCTCACCCCTTCCATCGCATTTTCCTTTCCTGCAGCATCCGGCATCCTCCCCTTCCCGGATGCCTTCTCCTGCTCCATATTTGTTATCTCCCGTCTTCCCGGCTGCAGGCCTGCAGCCTGTGCTCATATTTCTCCTTGGTCGCCAGTCCCCCCCGGATATGGCGCTCTGCTTTATTTACGTCCAGCACCACACGCGCCTGAGCCGCAAGCCCCGGATTAATGTGGATCAGCCTGTCTGTGACATCTTTATGTACCGTACTTTTACTGATTCCAAACCTTTTCGCCGTCTGCCTCACAGTCGCATTTTCATCAATAATGTAATTGGCTATCTGGATGGCCCGCTCTTCAATATATTCTTTCATGGGTCTACCCCTGAAATCGTTTTTACCATCCTATGCAATGCTGCATCAAAATATGTTTTTCTGCTATCCGGAACTTTTCTTTCTGACTAAATCGTAGCTTTCCGCCACCATACGCTTAATTTCATCATCGGGAATACTATTATCTAATCGGACAGAGTTCCAGTGCTCCTTATTCTGATGATACCCCGGCAGAACCGCATCATATGCCCGTCTCCAGAAATCCCGCCATTCCGGATCCACCTTCACGTTGACCCAGACAAACCCGTTTCTCTCATAGGTCCATGCGAAGGCCTTCTTATTTTTCCGATACCGCAAAAGCACCCAGTTATCATCGTGAAACGGAGTGTCCATATAAACGTCCGGCAGCGTCATTCCATAATCCAGTATTTCTTTTCTTTCCTTCATAGATCCCTTCCAATACCAATCGTAAAAATCTTCCGCCTCTGTTACGATACATCTCAGCGTCCGGCAGGCAGATGCCATGTTATAAGCGGAAAAACCTCCGGGTGGCATCTCCTGTTATTCATACCCGGCAATTACGTTCTTTTTGTCGAAAACATTATTATAAACCAGATACTGATACTGTTCCAGCATACCCCCGGCGGATTCTTCTCTGGAATGCCACTCTCCCTCGTGGTCCAGAAAGCCATAGGCATTGATGGCCGGGTACTCCCGGGACAGCTCCAGTAAGAATTTCTCATAGGCATTGAGTTTTACTCCTGCCTGGTCCAAAAGCATGGACCGAAGATAATTGGGAGAAGTTACCACGTCGGTTTTCTCTTCCATATCAAAATTGGCCCACATGACAAACGTGGAATAATACCGTCCCTGTAAATCTGCCATTCCATTTTTCTCTTTCAGATACCGGTCCATGGTATCAGCGATATCCGCCTCCATGCTGGGCTGATGATCACCGAACATGAGAATAATGGTATCCTCCTTCACCCCGGAAAAGTAATCCACCAGTTCCCCGAAAGCCGCATCGGTTTCATGAATTAACGCAAGATACTCCAGAAGCGATGGTTTCTGAAGCGCCTCATCTTCCGGTTTTACTGCTGCCCTGATCTCCGGTTTCTCCAAAGAATATCCTCCGTGATTCTGCATGGTTACATTGAAAATAAAGAACGGCTGGCCAGGCTCCCGCTCCTCATAGAGATGAATGACATTTTGAAAGTCTGAACGGTCACTGACATAAGACCGCAGACAGTCTTCATAGGGAAGTTCATCATCAATGGAATAAAAGGGGGTGAGGCCCAAAAACGGATATGCCACAGCCCGGCGGTAACTGATGGCCAGATAGGGATGATACCCCATATGACTGTATCCCATCTCACTAAGCTTCCAGGCCAGAGACTGCTGACGGCTTCCCGTATACTGCACATAAGGGCTGCTTCCCATGGGGAAGAAATGCAGGCTGTTGCCTGTGAGAAATTCGTATTCCGTGTTGGCAGTTCCGCCGCCATATACAGACACCAGAACACGCCCATGGATGGTATTCTCCGTCATGCTGTGAATATTGGGAAGGACGTCCACGTCCGTTTCAAATCCATAAAGGTCCGGCAGGTCTGCAAAAGCCTCGTCCATAATTACAATGATATTCGGGGTATTTCCTTCCCCCGCTCCTTCATATTCAAAGGGCGCCAGAGCCTCACCGGCTGCCTGGGCTGAATAGCCCTCCGGACGTTTCACCTGCCCCATCTTAATAAAGGACGCAAAGGAAAGGAGATATCCCTTTTCCCGGCTGATAATCTGGAGATTGGAAAAATTCCCGACAGTGGGAATCCACACATACACAAGGACACCGGCAACTGCCACCGCCGCCAGATTCCCGGCCACAGTCCGAAGCTTCCATCCAAAGCTTTCAACTCCCAGCGCCGTAAAAACCACAATGATCAAAATTACCGTTTCCAGGGCAGCGGCCACCACCTGCACATCCAGAGCCAGGGTATAATTCCCCACTACATTGACCGCTGTTCTCGCCTGGGCCAGGTCAAAATACTGGAGCGGATTGTCCCGGAGCATTCCATAATAATGATTGGCAATGAAAAGAACCATAAATATAAGAGCCGCAGCAGAAAATGCAATGGCCCCCTGGCGGATAAGAAAAAGAAGCGCCGCTGCCGCCAGTGCACATACGAACAGATTGAGAACCAGATATACTGGTGTCTGAAAATCAAAGGTAGTCATTCCCAGGAACTCCGCCGTCCCAAACTGCACGAAGGCAAAAGGTATCAAAAGGATATGGCACCACCAGATATTTTTCCGATGCGTTCCGGCACCCAGATGCAGGGCCAATATACTAAAGACCTCCACGCCCAGAACCATCATCCAGCAAAGCAAAAACTGATGGCCGCTTCCATCGTTATCCATCAAATACCCTCTTAAAGCCCATAAAAGTAAAGCCTTAAGCACTGCCTGTACCAATGCTCCCAAAATCACAGGTCCGCCCCCGTACCGGTTGGATTTTCGTTCCGAAAACACCCGGTACCACCCGGCCGCCTCTGCCAGAAGCAAAAGGGCCAGGCCCACGGCCGCCGCCATCATCCGCTGACATTCCATCACTACCGCTTTCCGCCCGTTGATAATCACCCGTTCCACAGAAAGGGAGGCCCCTTTAACGGCTGCCAGGTCGAACCGGATCCCGGTCACGCCTTTTCGTCCCTGGGCCCGGCTGAAGGCAACGGATATGGTCCCCTCAGAAAGCGTTACGGCCCGGTATCCCAGAGAGGGAAGGAGATAAAACTGTGCCTCCGTCTCCGGCCCGCCCACATGGGAGGTTTTAACCTCAATATGCCGCACATTCCAGGGCGTTCCAAAGGTATAGGATATCCATGGGTCATCGGACACCGCCGTCAGCACTCCCCCGCTGTCTGCTTCAAACTCTTTTAAATTCCCATTATTTTCTCCAAACAGCGCATCTGTTTCAATAACCGCCTGTGGAAACATCCGAAGAACCAGTGCCGTCCCGGCCACATCCACCATAAGAAGAGCCGCAAACAGCAGCAGAATCTGAAACCATCTTTTCTTGTACATTTCGTATTTCTCCCTGACAGATTTTGTCCAAAGGAAGATACTCCCCGTGAACAGAAACTATTATACGTAAAAAAATCAAAACCTGCAACGCCCTCTTTTTTGCATCTTTCCTATTATTCTTATTGCAAAGCAAAGCGGGTAAACCCGCCTCATCCTCTACCCCCTCACTCACAAAGGGTCTGCACACTTTATCATGACAGATTTTTTCCAATAAGCAAAAAGGGTCTCTGCTTCCGGCCAAAGGCCGAAAACAGAGACCCTTTTTTATCACCTATGAGAGCAGTTCCTCAAGCTTCCCGCGGACTGCCACAATGAAATCCTTGCTGTTGAGAACTGTGGGATTAGGCAGAGTTGTCATAAGCGCCAGATCCTTGGTCATCTTTCCGCTTTCTATGGTGTCGATGGTGGCCTTTTCAAGCTTATCAGCAAAAGCCATCAGCTCCTTGTTTCCATCCAGCTCGCCGCGTTTTCTCAATGCGCCGCTCCAGGCAAAGATGGTTGCCACGGAGTTGGTAGAAGTCTCCTCTCCCTTTAAATGCTTGTAATAATGGCGCTGCACCGTGCCGTGGGCGGCCTCATACTCATAGTATCCATGGGGAGACACCAAAACCGAGGTCATCATAGCCAGGGAACCGAATGCGGAGGAAACCATGTCGCTCATCACATCACCGTCGTAGTTTTTGCAGGCCCAGATAAACCCGCCCTCGGCTTTCATGACGCGGGCCACGGCATCGTCAATAAGGGTGTAAAAATACTCGATTCCCGCTGCTTCAAATTTCTCCTTATATTCTTTCTGATAAAGATCTGCAAAAATATCCTTGAATCGATGGTCATACTTTTTGGAAACCGTGTCCTTGGTAGCAAACCAGATGTCCTGTTTTGTCTCAAGAGCATATTCAAAGCAGCTTTTTGCAAAATTTTCTATGGACTCATCCAGGTTATACTGCCCCTGAACCACACCGCTTCCTTCGAATTTATGGACGGAAACGACCTGTTCCCCGGAACCGTCCGCCGGAGTGTACACAAGCTTTACCTCACCCGGCCCCGGAATCTGCATTTCTGCATTTTTGTATACATCGCCGTATGCATGTCTTGCCAGGGTGATGGGCTTTTTCCAGTTCTTTACACAGGGTTCTATGCCTTTTACCACGATGGGGCAGCGGAATACGGTTCCGTCCAGAATCGCCCGGATGGTGCCGTTGGGGCTCTTCCACATTTCCTTTAAATTGTACTCCTTCACACGGGCCGCATTGGCTGTGATGGTAGCGCACTTTACGGCAACGCCGTACTTCTTTGTGGCCTCCGCGGAATCAATGGTAACCTGGTCGTTGGTCTTATCCCGGTATTCCAGACCCAGATCATAGTATTCCGTATTCAGATCAATAAAGGGAATCAAAAGCTCATCCTTTATATACTGCCAGAGAATCCTGGTCATCTCGTCTCCATCCATCTCCACAAGAGGTGTAGCCATTTTAATCTTTTCCATTTTAAAATCCTCCTTAACTCCTTTTTTGTAATAGTTCAGACAGCCTGTGTTACCTTTTCCACTCCCGCAATCGCTGCCGGCATTATAAAATCATCGCCACGATTACATTATAAACCGCGCAGCAGATCACGCTGATGGGGACTGCAACAAACAGAAGGCGGTTAAACAGCGCGTTCCTCTCTTCTTCTTTTCCGCAGGAGCCGAGAATTAAGCTGCCGCCGGAAGAGAAGGGGCTGATGGCGCTGGACTGTGCGCCCAGTACGGTGCAGGCAAAAAGCACGGCCGGATTCAACCCTGTGGATACGGCCAGAGCCGGAATTAACGGGAACAGGGCCGGGGCAACCACACCTGTGGTGGAGCTGAAAAAGCTCATAAATGCCGCCACCAGGCTGAATGCAATGGGTACAAGAGCCACCGGAACATTGGAACCGATCCATGCGGACAGGGCGTCAATGGTGCCTGCCTCGACGGCAACGGCAATTAACATGCCTGCGCCTGCAATCATGATGATAGTGTTCCAGGGCACGCGGGCGATAACTTCCTTCTGGGGCGCCAGATCAAAAAGCAGGGCAATGACGGTAAAGCAGACAGCGACCAGGCCCACGTCGATTTTGCTGCTTATGGTGTCAATTAAGGCATTTCCCGGCATCATAAGCTTTAAGAGCGGGAAAATAAGAACCACAGCCATCATGATTAACATCAGGTTTAATGTGGTCTTCTGCTTTGGGTCGAAAGCTTCCGGTTTTTTAAAGGTAACGCCCTTCCCGATGTTTTTGTTTTCTTTGAAGCCATAACGGAAGATGGCAATTAAAATCAGAGAAAACACAATGGCAAAGGCAAAGATCTTAAGTTCCGCACTGAAAGAATCCAGAGCCTCTAAAGCCGGATCCGCCTCATAGGCTGTATCCACAAGGCCCCGGAACACAACACCCAGAGCTGCCGTGGGGAAATTGCCGCCTGCAAGGGCACCGCAGTTGATGGCGACAGCGCCTGTCAGCTTATCCATTTTGGATTCCTCACAGATCGCCAGTGTGATTGGCGCCAGGAACGCCAGTACGGTAAAGTAGGCAGCTCCCATGACAGACAGCACAACGGCCACAAAAAACAGGGCAAAGGGAAGAAGTCCCGGGAAACTTCTGCATGCATATAAAAGAGCAGATGACATTTTTTCCAGAGTCCCGTTTACAGCCGCAAAATTATAAAACAGGGAAACCGATAAAATTACGAACATGGTGCTGGTGGGCCAGCAGGCAATCAGCGCCTTCGTCTTCATGCCAAGGGCAAAACAGCCGATTACATACGCAAACGCAATACAGAAAAATCCTGTGTTGATTTTCGTTTTATATCCCAGCACAACGGCCAGCGCGATGGACGCGATAATTACTGCACTCATCATTTCCTTTTCCTCCTGGTCTTTACTCAATGCCCAGCAGACCGGCCGGGATTGTATGGGTCATATAATAAACGTGTTCCTCCGGGATACCATTGTCCACCAGGTACTGCATGTACTCGGCCATGGCAATTTCCCAGTGGGGATTCTCAGTCTGTCCGCCATCGGTGTCCACCATAACGTTTTTGTAACCGACTTCCTTTATAATTTCCAGATTAGACGGGAGGTTGCTCTTATATTTTCCGCCGCCCATGTTCTGTGCGTAGCAGCGCTCTAAAATTACATTGTAATCCTTAACCATGCGGACCTGATCCTCCACAGACATATCTACGATCCACCACTCCGGATGAGTGATTACAATGTTCTTTATTCCTGCATTTCTGGCCGCTTCCACAACCACAAAGGCCTCCCCAGGAGATACATGGGCGGTTCCAAGAACGGCATTATGGTCTTTCATGAGGTCGAACACATCCTTTAATTCCGGAACAATCTTTCCGTCGCGGACCACATCCACACATCCGGCCGGATCCAGCTTATTCTTTACCATATGATTTCTTGCGGACTGAGTCGGAAGCCATACAACCCTGGCGCCCAGCTTCAGCGCCGTATCCACGGCCTTGGGGTTGATACCGCCTACCACTTTGTTGAGGGTAATGCTGCCATACATGGTAAAATCGTTAGTATTACCGTGAACAATCTTGTTGTGGCGGTTGCAGAGGTAGGCCCGGTCCATGGTGGTTCCCTGGTGGGTCTTAATGACGATGGCTCTGGCTCCCACACGGATACCAGCCTCCATAAGTTCAAAGTCATCATATGCACGGAGACGCAGATCCGGATTGGTATGCACATGCATATCAATGACCCCCTTCAGTGATACTTTGCTCATTGTTTTAGCCCCTTTCATTACATTTGTTTCATAATCGCCGCGTTTTCGTACAGGCAGCGCGGTGAATGCCCTCGCTTTGCTGGGGCAGGCTTCACGCAAGTCTGCCTAAACGGTTACTCTGTTTGTGCAATTCACACACTTTGTCGTTCATTTTTGAATTGCCTTTTGACAATATTTATCATATACTATTTCTGTAATCAGAGAAATACAAAATTTTTAATAGTATATATCGGAAAAACCGATAGCGGATTCCGGAGGGGAGCCATGGATTTAAAAGAGTTGAATTATATCGTCACCATCGCCGATGAAGGCAGTATTTCCCATGCCGCGGAAAAACTTTATATGGCCCAGTCCAGCTTAAGTCAGTTTCTTCATCTTTATGAAGCGGAGCTGGGAACCCCCCTGTTTATGCGGACCTCCCGCGGCGTCCGCCCCACCGCCTCCGGCGCCGTGTTCATCGCCCATGCCAGACAGATACTCTTACACTACCGCAGAGCCCAGAGCGAGGTGTGGGATATTGAGGAATTAAAGGGCGGACAGATTGAACTGGGGATCAGTACATTTCGCGGTACCTATATTCTTCCCAGGGTTTTAAAAAAATTTCATGAAAGGTATCCGGATGTTCATGTGGAAATCACAGAAAAAGACAGTATTTATCTGGAAGAAATGATTTCAGAGGGCCTTTTGGACATGGCCCTCATTGCGCTCCCGAGCCTCAAGTTTAAAAACCCGACAGATTTCCTTACCCGGGATGAAATTCTTATTGTGGCGGAAAAAGGCCATCCTGTTATGAACCATGTCCGCCGGGAGCCGGGCGGGCGCTCCTGGGTTTCCCTTGAGGATGCGGCCGCCTATGAGTTCATTTTAGGAGCGCCAGAGACCATCCTCGGCGCCATTGCCAGGAGAGAGTTTTCCCGGCTGGGAATCGAACCCTTTGCCAGGAATACCAACATTACGGCTCCCTTCGCCGCCGCCATGGCGAGAGAGGGGGTGGCGCTGGCCTTTACCTATCACTCCTGTCTGGTCCATGATGACCATGTGGAATATTTAAGCGTGGGAAAAGATGGGGTTTTTCTGGATCTGAACCTGGCTTATCCGGGCGGCGAATACCGCTCCAAAGCCACCCGTGCCCTGGCCCGGGTTTTCCATGAGCTATATAGGGACGGGAATGGGATGTGACCATGGGGATGGCGAAGTGGCCTACGGTCAAAACCACCGGTAATCCCAGAATGAACCAGGCGCTGATGCGAAAAATACCGGGAAAAGTACCGTCACTGAATCTTCTCGCAAAGTCCATCCAATAAGTGGAAAGAAACTGGCCAAGAGAGAATCCGACAGTAATGATGGCCTGGGCAGTCACCTGATTTTCCGGAGAGGCCTCAATCCCCAGGTTCAGACAAATCGGAGCCGCCAGCCCCATGGCCGCCCCAACCAGGGAGCCCGCCGCAGCCGCCATTGCAAAGGAGCCGGCGCCCGATGCCAAAAACAGCCCGAACGCCAGAAGTACAGCGCTCAGATGAATGGTCTTTTTTCCAAGGAAATTATAAATAGGCCCATAAACCAGCCGGATTCCGCAGCTGCAAAGACTGAAGAGTCCACTTATAAGGCCAATCTGGGCCGCTGTTCCTCCAATGCTTTCACGTATCCAGAGAGAGGTATTGGACCACACGACCTGAACCCCCATGTAGAGAACTGCTCCAAGAAAGCTGTATGCAAAAATAACGGGGGCAATCCCTGACTTTCCTTCCTTTTTTCGGCCTGTCTCCGGCTGCATGGTCAAAGGTTTTGAGGGCACCAGAAAAGCAAATAAAATCAGCGGAACGAGGGCGTACAGGTGAACCAGATAGGCCCGCTTCCACCCATAGACTCCGCAGATATTGGCCTCCAGACCGGAAAACAGAAAGCCCCAGAGGCCGCCGCCGGCGGGGATCAGTCCTATCATGGCTGACAGGCTTTTCCCCTCAAAAAAATCCGGCAAAACCGCCGTGGCCAGCAGGGTCAGAATACCGGTGCCAAATCCCACCACAAACCGACATGCAAGCACCAGATAAATGTTTCCGCTTAATGGTATAATCAGCAGACTGCCGATTAAAAAACAGCCGATGCAGATATAGGTCCACAGCTTTTTGTCCATCCTTCTGCCCAGGACCGCGCCCAGAAGACAGGCCGGAATCTGGGCCAGACTGCCAATGGTCACGATCATGTTGGACAAAATCGGATCCGTGTACCCTTCTGCCTCCACAATATAGGACAGAATCGGAGCGGTCAGCTGTATCAGTGCGGTGCTGAAAAAAGCGTAGATAAACATGGTCACAGCAATAACAATTCTGGCCTGCTTCTCATTTTTATAATGCACTGCGGGCACATGACAAGATGCCCCTTCTGATAACGATGGTGCACTGTGCTTTCCCGCCATATTACAGGCTCCTCGCTTCGCAGATTGCCGCACGCATTAAATTCAGATCCTGGTCAGAAGACAGGGTGCAGTCGGCGCCCAGAATAAAGCCCCGACGCCCAAAATTCCCGACGATATTTCTTACTTCCTCCCGGACTTTCTCAACAGGTCCATCTACCAACGGCCCTTTGTGGTTGGCGAAACCGCCGATCACAGTTTTTCCCTTAAAGTGCTCTCTGCCCTCTTCAAGACTCATCGGAACATCATACACGCCCCAGTTGATACCGTCTGCCCAAGCTGCATAATCCTCGTCGAAACGGGCCATTCCCACATCCGACTGACAGATATGAAGAATGCAGTATCCTCCAGCCTCTTTCACCGCTTTCATGACCTGCAGATCAAAGGGCTTTACCCACCGGATACTCTCCTCGTCTGTAAGCCATCTTCTGGAGCCCTGCGTTACGGCATAGTAAACACCGTCCAGTTTTGCTTCCTTTATATAAGCAGCCGCCAGCCTGCACAGGCCGTCAGTGATCCGCTGCATCATCTCCAGCACCGGCTTTTCGTTCCATCGAAGGAAGGTGGCCATAAGCATCTGGGCTTCTTCCATCGTATATTTTTTTCCCATCTCCATAAGAGGAATATAGCAGCTGCTCCACACGCCATAAAGCGTTCCCAGAAGAAACAGATTCGGGTCTGTCTGCTTTGCAAGGGCCCGGCAAAATTCCAGCTGTCTGTCCATGTAGCTTAAATCACGGCCAGCCAGACGGTTATATTCCTCCGGCGAGCGGATAATTTCCGTACTGGGAGCACGATATTCAAACATAATCTTGGCAAAATCACCATTGGCCTCCCGGAAAAATTTAAGATGCGCCTTAACAGAGTCCTGTCCTAAAAGCCGCGCCCTTGTCTCAGGGTCAAGAAAATGGATGGAAAACAGAGATGGAATGCCATCCGGCTCCCTCCCCTCCAGAGCCGCAATTACTCGTTCTTTGCTTGTCATATCAAGTTCCTCTTTCTCTTAAATTATGGTTTCATCACTGACTAACTGGTCCATTGCCTGAATGGCCTCCACATAAATGATAAAAGCCTTCTTCAGATCTTCTATCTCCACATATTCGTCTGCCTGATGCGAACCCCCCCGGCTCTTTCCAAAGGGCATGCGCCGCACCGGCATTCCCATACCGTAAGCAATCGCCCGATTAAGCTTCCTGGCATATGTGCCGCCTCCGATTACCACGGGTTTCAGCTCTGTTTTAAGTACCCTGTTTGCAATCTCTGTCATTTTCTGAATCACGGGAAGTTCAGGATTAATATAGCTGGGGCCGCTGTGATGAACACGTGTCACCTCGAAACCATATTGTCCAAGTCTTTCCCGAAGCTGCTTTGTCAGTGTTTCATAATTCGCAGTCACACTGTAACGGATATTGATATTCTGCCGGAACACTCCTTTTTCATAAGATGCCATGCCCCCCACATGGGTCAGATTTCCGGACTCCGCGTCGGAATATTCGATCCCAAGTCCCTTTCCGTAATAATCTTCAAAAAGCTCAGAACAGGCAGTCATCAGCCTCTCACCAGCCTCATCCAGGATACCCACCCTCAGCAAAATCCCGGAAAGCTTCACCTCTGCGCTTTCCGAGCCTTCCGGGAAAGCCGCATGGGCAGGGATTCCCTCCACACTGACGCAGTATGTATCGACTTCCTTTCCTTCTTCCGTTTTCGCCCCCAGAGCCTTAAGTGTCTGCTCTGTTTCCTTCCAGTTCTCCGGCACATAAAGGACAGCTTCTGCATGGGCCGGTACCGCATTGGACATCACACCGGAAGAAAAAGATACCAGTACCCTGCTCTCTGCTCTGAATTCTGCATCCAACTCGATTAGCCCTTTTTCTCCGTAAGCTCCAGGGAAACGGTAATCCGCTACTACGGAAAAAACCGGCTGCTTATAGTGTGCCACATAGTATTCCAGATCCTCCATATCTGTTTCCTCACTGCATCCAAAGAACACCCGCATGGAATGCCTGGGCTTATATCCATTTTCCTTTAAATACCGCAGCGCATACAAGGCAGTCAGCACAGAGCCTTTATTATCAGCCACTCCGCGCCCTATAATAAGGCCATTCTCTACGGCTGGTTCATATGGCTGATACGTCCAGCCCTCTCCGGCCGGAACCACATCCGCATGACCAAAAAAGCCGATTTCCTCTTCCGTTTCACCCTTCCACAACAGAGTACCGCAGTAATTTTCATGATTAAAGGGCATAAATCCCATACGTTCTCCTAACTCCAGACACGCTTCCAATACCCGTTTGCATTCCGGCCCGTAAGGCATCTGAGGGTTCTTTGTCTTTACGCTGACGCTCGGAATCCGCACCAGCATACAGATATCCTCGATCAGCTCATTTGTATGTTTGTCAAACCACGCTTCCGTATTGATCATCGTCATACTTTCATCCTCCCTTTATTTGATTATTCCAGGCCCTCTCGGCCCTCGGAACCCGATTCATCCATCCTATGTAATTACCCCTCTTCATCAGCCTTCCTGTTTTCTCCCCTCCAGAACTCTCGCGATTAACATGGTTCCAAAAATCGGTCCCACAAACTTAAGATAATGGAAATTCCTCCAATGGCTGTAATGGCTGGCAGCTTCGAGATCAGGTTTCCGATTACTGCCAGAACAAGAGCGATTCCTCCAAGTTTCCAGTTTTTCATGGCAAACTGAGCAAAAATTGCACCGAAAAGCGCCGGAAGCAGATAGTTTAAAACTGCAATGGCCTGTTCTGGAAGCATTGTCATTACTGAAGCTCCCCCAATGGCCGCAAACGTGATCATCCCAGTGGAAATCACTACGGAGACAGCAATTCCGATGATCGCAATCAGATTTCCCTCTTCCGTTCCCGGCTCCACGCCGGCTCCCTGCTGAGCAGAAGCCAGGGCAGGAAGACGAAGATTGGAGGTGTTACCGGAAAGCATGGTCATGAAAAGCCCCGGAAGACCAATGATCGGGTAAAAAGTAAAAGGTTCCACAAACCAGTTGATGAACAGTCCTGTCATCGCCCTTGCAAATGCTGCCGGCAAAATCATGCTGAAACTGGGGGTGATCCCGAAAATAAAGGACAACACGAAAATGGGCGCCCAGGATAGGGCCGCTCCCAGTATATCGGTAAACATACCCCAACGATAAATTCCTGGCATAAATTCATTATTATAAATATTTTTCACTGATTCGCTGCTTACAGCCGTTCTCTGCTCATTCATACTTTTTCTCCTTTCCTGCGCGTCCCTTCCGCGCATACAGGTATGCCCGGAGGGTATTTCTCCTTTCCTGCACATCCCTTCCGTGCATACAGGTATGCCCGGAGGGTATTTCTCCTTGTTATCTGATCATTTTTAAACGATAAAGGGTACTGATACCAGCATGCCTGCAACCATGCCTATGGTAAGGGCCCATTCCTTTAACCATTTCACTCCTGTTTTTGCAGATACCTTCGTGGTAAGCACCATCACTGCAAAACCGACCACGCAGCAAAGGCCGTCCACATTAAAAGTCTCAAACATTGTTGTTTTGATCACCTTATCAATACACATATATCCGAAACAGGCCAGAGAAGCGCCAAGAGAGATCACGGACACCATCTTCTGGCTGCCTCCTGAAATCAGCTGGTTGATCTTGTCAAAGCGTTTTGAAAAAACAGTTGTCACCACGACCCAGCCCATGGAACAGATCGTCGTAACCCAGACCGCATTGGCAAAGGCAATCGGTGTCATATGCTGAAGATCGGTTCCAGCAAACTGAGCGCCAAAAGTCGCCGAAGTCAGTTCATATTGAATCGCGCCGATGAAGGTGTTCCGAAGCCAGCTGAACGGGGTCCCCAGGGCCATTACCAGGGCCAGGGTCCCCACCGCAACTACCACAGAAGGACCTATGGAGGTAACCGCACTGTTGCGTACCGCACTTCGGATCTGGGTATCCGTGATTCCAATTTTTTTCGCAGTTGACAGACCGCGTTTTACAAATAAAACTGCCTGAAATGCAATTACAATAATCGGCAGTGCACAGGCAATCCACATCTGAGGACTGTTTGCAATTTCCATATAATCATTCATCTTTCTTTTCCCCCTTTAGTATTGGTCGTAGATCTGAGTCATCATCCACTCTGCTTCTTCCCTCGTAATTCCCTTTCCGTTTGGGAACTTGTTCATTGCGTTCTGGTTCAGGAATATGTCGTCAATCACTTTTTTCTCAACCATCTGCTCTCTGGTGATTCCTCTCTCTTTCAAAGAAGGGATCCCCACCTTTTTCGCCAGCATGCGATACTGCCCGGCTGCGATGGCTCCCAGTTCCTTTGGTGTTTCATTCCCTTTTAAAGTCATCCCCTGGGCCATCACAATATGCCGGACACTCTCTGCCGCATAGGGAGCCGCCAGTTCGATTGCCGGAGGCAGCGTCAGCGAACATCCATATCCATGGGGCAGATTAAAGTTATAATTGAGGGAATCCGCCGCATTATGTCCCACATGTGCCAGTCCGTCCAGAGAACAAAGGGCGGCCAGAGTGGAAGCCACTGCAAGCTTTTCCCTGGCTTCCAGATTTTCCGGCTCTTCCACCGCCACAGGCAGCCATTCAAATACCGTCTGAGTAATGCCTGCCCCCAGGATCGTATTCCGCAATTTTTTCTGGCCAATGATACTGGTCATGCTCTCATTGGCATGGGCCATGGCATCAAAGGCAGTGGTAGCTGTAATAAATGCAGGCATGGTGGTCAGAAGCTCCGGATCCTGGACCGCTAACTTCGGGGTATATTCAACAATGTCCTTCATATGCAGCTCTGTATCATGAATCACCCCTGTAAGGCGGATTTCGCTTCCCGTTCCGGATGTGGTCGGAATCGCAATTAACGGAATATCCTGCCTGTGCTTATGTACCGTCTGAAAACCGGCAGCTGTATCGCCTCCCGAGAGCCGGGCCGGGCGCTGAATCATATAGTCTCGAATCGATCCTTTATTGCTGGCTACTACCCCGGCCCCCTTGGCAGTGTCCAGGGTGCTTCCGCCACCCACTGCAACAATCGCGTCGCAATGATTCTCCAGAATGATTTTTCCCAGCTCATCCACGGTGTAGTCCGGTGCGTCCCGCTCTACTCTGTCATAGCACATACATTCCAGCTTCTGGGCCTTAAGGGCCTCCAGCACCCGTTCGCTGAGTCCGGCTTCTTTTACTCCCTGGTCGTAAACCACCATAACTTTCCGAACCCTATACAGATTCTTCAGCCTGGCAGCCATTTCTCTTACAGCTCCCCGGCCTGCCAGAACGGGAACCTCCTGCGTCATTTCATAAATCATAAGTTTTCTCCTTTCTGCAGTCTTTTTCTCCAGTTGTCGTCAAGATCCGTAAGCAGCGGCGCCAGCTGATTACTTCTATTCTTTGTATAGCATAGCGGGAAAAAGTTGTAAAATAGGGAAATCGGAGTCAGATATGAAAAAAATCTATAATAGAAATTTTCGGCAATTTGTATTATGATAATAGCAGACATGTACAGCCATTCCAAATGAAAAAGGGAGAGGAGACTGTTTATCGTGAAAATAGAGGTTTTACAGTACTTTACCGTTCTGGCTGAGTCCCGTTCCATCAGTGAGGCAGCTCAGAAATTGTATATCGCCCAGCCCAGTCTGACGAAATCTCTCCAGTTATTTGAAAAAGAGCTGGGGTTCAGCCTGTTTGAACGGAGCCGGGACGGAATCACACTGACACCGGAGGGAAAGAAAATTCTCCCTCAGGCAAAGAAAATGGTGGAATATTATGAAAGCTGGCTGGAACTGGGGCATCAGAATACGCTTTCCCGGATTGACATTTTTGCAGGCCGCTCCTTTGCGGACTTTCTGCTTCCCCATATTTTGGTGGAATTCAGCCAGAAATATCCCGATCTCCCCATTAATTATATAATTTCTGTCATGCCGGGAGAACATCTTTCCCGCAGTATCCAGAAGCCAACCGTAGCGCTGCTTTCCTGCAACGATCAGGAACTCCAGATTTACACAAAAATTCAGGGAAACCCGCCGATTATTCTTACCCGCGGAGAATCCCGTTGTCTTTTAAGCAGCACAAACAGCCTTGCCCGGAAACCATTTCTGGAAGTGCAGGATATTAAAGAAATGTTCTTAGTTTTACCCGGCACAAGGATGGATGCGAGCAATATTCCCTCCGTGGGTTCTGATATCAGCACAGAAATTCTAAGCACAATTCGTCCGGACAGGCGAATCTTTATAGGGGCCTTATCCAATGTCATTTCCCAGGTTGCAGAAAACCCCCAGACCTTTGCTCTTTCCTTTTACCCGACTCTCTGCCGTTATGAGAGGATTCGGAATGGAGAACTGACCGCTGTCCCCTTTAAGGGACGCATACAGGAAACAAACCTCTGTCTGTTTTACTCAAAAAAAGCGCTTCGTCAGCATCCCCAAATGATGGAATTGATTACTGCAATTCGTAAATCCTTTAAGCAGTTTGAAGAGGGACTCTGAAAAAGATTTGCAAAAGACTCCGGTCTGTACAACATAAACCAGCTATTCAAAAAGCATTTCCATTAATTCGTGTGAACAAGTACATTCCGGAAATACGTAACAGTTCAGCTTTGCATCTTCTTTAAATTCCTTGACAATCAAAATCAAAGCGAATATAATATCCAAAAATTATATGGAGAATAAGAAAATGAACATAAATATACGAACCGCAGTCATAGACGATTGTGAACATATCCGCCCACTTCAGAAAGAGATCGCAGACTTACACCATAAAGGCAGACCTGACTTATTCAAAACCGAAGCCCGCTACTTTACAAAGGAAGCATTTGCCGAAAGGTTAAATGATTCGAAACACACGATCTACATTGCCGAAACTGATAATGGCGAGGTTGTCGGATACGCTTTTGCTTGGATTGTTTCTTACAGAAATCACTCTACATACGTCGACTTTGACTGTTTTTACATTGATGATATTTGTGTCTTAAAATCTCATCAAAGAAACGGAATTGGAAGAAGGCTGTTTGAGCGCTGCATAGAAAAGGCCCGGGAGCAGAAATGCAAAATGATTGAGCTTGGCGTATGGGGATTTAACAAGGATGCGATTGCATTTTATGAGAATTGCGGGATGACCGCCCGTATCCTCAGAATGGAATATAAATTGGAGGAATAAAAAGTGATTATGCATAAAGGAAAATTTTACAGTGTTTATTCTGCATAGATAAGATCTATAATTTCCCCTTTTTCTATTATTTTTTTAATCCGCAAACTAAAAGCCGCCTGTACCCCATAATAAATGCAGTTCATCAGTCCAAAAGCACTTATGATTACAAGAGGATTTATGCCAAAGGGCATATAATCGTCAGTAGAAACAGAAAGCGAATTCTGTATTGCTCTGGCCAATATCATACCTGGCGCAAGAGTTATCACGAATACACCCCATAAAACAGGCAGATAAACATCTACAAATAATTTTCGTATATATCCGGCATGATAACCCAACATGCTCAATATCAAAATATCATGGATATTATCTTGAAAGCTAATATGCAGAGCAAGAAAAACCAAAATAATTCCTGCTAAAATCCCTGTTCCCTGATTGATTACAGCGCTTGTTTTATTAGAAACTGAATTGCGGTTTAATTCTTCCATGCGTTGTTCTTTGCTTGTCACAGTTCCGCCTTCAAGTTTATCTGCGCTGAAAACACCATTATAAGAACCGGCTGTAATGCCAAGAATTTCTGTCAGCTGCTCTCCATTCATATAAATATGGTTGGTTTGTGCATTAGCAGCTATTTCTCCAACAATAAATTGATGCTGCTCATCGGCAATTGTAATGACTAAAGCATCTCCAATTTTAACACCATAAATTTCTGAAAATTCAGGATGGATATAAACATACCCTGCCCTTGGTGTTGTTAATAAGCTGTTACTTTTGTTTTTCAATTCATACAGTGCGTTTATGTCGTAAAGCCCTGTTACAATGCGTTCAACTTCATAATTATTTATCGTGATCGTTGATGTACTGTCGATGTATATCATCGCATCACTGAAAATATCGTCAGTTTTATATTCCTGATATTGTATTTGATACCTGTAATTGTGACCTGCGGTTTGCGTATCAAATATCTTAGCACTGCTGATATTCAGCGATTGGCCTAAAACCATGCACACATTAAATGACATAACAGATACAAACAAAAGCAATATCGACAATGGCCTGCGTAGAGCAATTCTCAAGGAAAGTCTTTTATTTACCGGTACAATACGACTTATTTTATCCGCGATTTTCAGTGTAATCGGAAAGCGGTTTTGTACATTATTTCCTGCTAACAATGAACCGGCATCTTTGTTTCTTACAAAGCCATAACACAAGAATGCTACAACACAAAAAATAATTGTAGAAACCGCAAGACCTATAACTAAACTAAATCCACTTATATTTTTTGTTAAACCTGTCACGTCATAAGTCTTTGAATTAGCCCTGATTAAAATATCTGATAAGACATATCCCCCAAATAATCCCAATACTGCACCCACAACAGACAATACTGCTGTAAAGGCAATAAAGTAGAATTGTAAACTACTATTTTTGAAACCAAGAATTTTTATGCACCCTATTTGTTTTCTGTTCGCTCTGAAAAATCTGTCAAAAAACATAACGAACACGATTGTGGAAAAACTTACAAGGGATAACCAAAATATAAGGCCAAGTATCCTATTTGAATGGAGTGCACTTTTATATAGCTGTTGGCTGGCTGTAAGATTTTGCAATCTGTTCAATCTCTTTATGTTTTCGTCGACAGAACCCATTACAAAGAAAAACGAAAGTGAGGTCAACATTGTAAGGAGTAATAACAATGCCAAAAAAATTTTATCTTTTATCATTTGTCTGAAAAGCTGTTTATATATAAGTCTCAAATTCCTTACCCCCAACTCATGTCACCTGCGGATACTGGATTTTCATTTTCCATATCGCTGATAATCATTCCGTCCTTCATAGTTATAATGCGATTTGCTGTATGTGCGATCTGTTCATTATGTGTTGTAAAAAGTATGGTAACGCCGAAAGTGTTTTTCAGACTGTGTAATAGTTCTATCACCTTTTTGCTGTTTTCTTCGTCCAGCGCCCCGGTAGCTTCATCACAAAATATGAAATGTGCTCCTTTGATAACTGCTCTTGCAATAGCAACCCGTTGCTGCTGCCCGCCGGATAGCTGTGCAGGGAACTTATCTAACAGTCCATCTATTTCAAGAATACGGGCCAGCCTGTCAAATGCAAGTGGTGTCATTTTGGAAGAAATACCGACTCTGATATTTTCTTCTGCCGTAAGGTTGCTTAAAAGCATATAATTTTGAAAAACATAGCCTATATTATTTCGTCTCCAGTCGGCAAGCTCTGCCTGTGATAAAGCAGTAATTATTTTATCCTCATATTGCACTGTGCCTGTGGTAGGCTTCACTATGCCGGAAAGAATATTCAAAAGCGTGGATTTTCCCGAGCCGCTTGGCCCAAGAATTACAGTAAATGTTTCCCGATAAAGAGTGAGCGTAATTCCTTTGATTACTTTTTCTTTTCCATAGTCTTTTGTTATCTTTTCCGCGCTAAGAACAGGGAACATCTTTTCTTCTCCTCTGATGCAATATATTGTAACAGTTCAGCCTTGTATCTTCTTGCCCGCTTCCCGCGGCCAAGAAGCTCAGGGCGTCCGCCCTATGAAGATTCTGACAGAAAAACGCTTATGAAAACAAGTTTTCAACGCGTTTTCTCTCCGAACCTTCGCACGGCTGAACTGTTACATATTATTTTCGTTTTTGCAGCAACTCATTTATTTCTTCTACTTCCTGCCGCATTTGAACCATATTTAGAAAAACCACAACAATATAAATAATTGCTGTCATGATAGCAAGTACCCATATCGGAGTACTGCCATACCAGTTAAAAATTGCTCCAGAGATAATTACAACAACTTCCATATAGCCAATATCTAACATAAATTCCAATATGGCATAACTGCTTTCAAATCTGTGTGTAAAAAGGAGTCCTGTATGAATGACAATATTAACAATGAAAGATTGAAAAACGCTATTGATAAGAAGAAACTGTGCACCGGAAAACGCGCCCAAAATGGCTAATATCAGTAAAGTAATTGCTGTGCTGCATAAAATGTTTATGGATATTCTTTTCAAATTCCTGTTCCTCCCTGTAAAGCCTGTTTGATATTATCTAAATATTTACGGGTAACATAAAGTCTCTCCCCATTCTGCAAGGTTGCTTCCATACGGCTGTTAATAAGTGGCTTTATGCTCTCTAAAGCATTAATATTCAAAACACATGATTTACTGATTTGAACAAATCCCAAATCTTCTAAATTTTCAGCTAATTGATATAACCTGTAATCTGTACGGAGAACATTTTTTTCCAGGTAAATAAAAGTCCTTTTACCAACACTTTCTATATAAAAAATATCCGAAGCGTTTACATAGCGTTCCGTATTTTCTTCCATACATTTAATTCGTGTATCAAATGACCGTATCAAAGTAATCAGTCGTTTCACCCGTTTATTTATCCCGGCATAGCGGATTAGAACTTCCATATCCCTGCAGCTTAAATCCTGTTCCGTTTTTATTACCATTTTGTCACCTGCTTTTTATTAAGTATATCCTGAAATTTCTACATTTCAATGCGTTCAATACCAAGATACAGCTATCAGCTACCAACATACAAAAAAGCACAAAATCAAAACTTTATTAATTCAAATTGTACATCGTTTGTCACCCTCTAATCATAATGTCACCTGCATGAGATAATTACTACATTCTCTCTCTCTCGCTCAACCGCGTAGACAATCCTATGTTCGTCATTGATACGGCGGCTCCAAAAACCGCTCAAATTGTCTTTCAGCGGCTCCGGTTTGCCGATGCGTCAAAATCCCATGGAATCCGTTTTATCTGCATAAGCCCCTATTCCTCAATCAGTTCATGTTCCGCCAGTTTCAGCCGTCCTGCCTTGTAATCCTCCATTTTCTTTTCCAGATAACGGATATTGCTTTCGCTGTAAAAGGGGTCTGGGTCTGCGGTGATTTCAAAGGGGATTCTTCTCTCCTGTGCCACTTTTGTGCAGAATATCGTGATTGCTGTTGTAAGATTCATTCCCATTTTCCGGCAGATTTCTTCCACGAATTCTTTCAGTTCTGCGTCCATGCGGAAATTTACGCTTGTCTGTGCCATAAGTTACACCTCCTATCATCAAGATGCGCCTTTTATCGGAAGCGAAATGCATAAAAGTCCCTATCAGTGCATTCCTACTATGTCCTGTTTGGAAGAAATATCAATCCCCATAAAAGAATCCCGGAAAGCCAGTAACCATACGGCTTTCCGGAATTCTCCCATCTACTCGAACTCCCTATAACTATAACGTAATTGTTAAGTATTTGATTGTCTTTTTAGGGTTTTCATAACTAAAATATTCATATTTTACGCCGTATTTACAGTTTCAGAGCAAACAGGTATCATACGGGTATCACAGATTTTCTCCTTGACTGCCCTATCAACATGATGCTGGCACCATGTAATTATTGCATTAACAAGGAAATATGCAATCACTCCCGTTACACAACATAAACTATATTTGAACAGTAAAGGTATAAAGTATCCCCTATATCATTTTTGTATTTCTAAACCCTTGCAAAATGAGTATTACAGGTGTCCTAAAGCGTAACAAGACCCTACAATCATATTCTCCTAACAAACGGGAACAAAAGTTGTTAATTTCCTATTTTCTGTTTGGTTTTCTTTTAATTCCCAACAGTCTAATAAAATCATCAAATAACGAAGTGTCTATTGGTTCAAACATTATCCATTTCCCGTCATGATAGGTTTTAGCTTCATCATAAATTCGTTGAACTTCCTTTGAGTAATTTTCTCTATCTTTTTCAAACTTTAAACGTTCATCTTTTCCTAAGATGACCATAAACCCTACACAATTTTCTCTTGCATATAATGCACATAAAGTCTTGCCACCTCGACGGTATTTATATTCATATGTCCACGCTTTACCACCATTATTCCACAAACAATCCATATCATACTTTTCTTCAATTAAAGCACATAATTTTTCCCATATCTCCCATAAAGATTTCCCGACTAAATCTGTCATCTGTTCCGCATTAGGTACTATATCAAGCATAATAGCCTCTCCTCTGCAAAATAAAAATTTTCATTACTGTTACCTTTTTAGGAAATCGCTAAACTCTTTTAATTCCTTTTTCGTATCTTCTGAAAGTCTGTTAAATTCTGTATCATGGATTGCTCCCTCTAATGTATATAAATGTACCAGACACACATTCGGATATTTCTGCTTTAATCTAAGAAATGCGTCTTTTGCACCTACCTCGATCAGTTTCTCAGACGATTCAATGCCAACAGAGATTAGCTTTTTTTCCATTTCTTTACCAATATTCATCATTGATGTTAATTCCGGCATATTTATCTCCCGCTTTCCGTAATTTATTTTTACAAATTCTTCATTGAGCGTTCGCTCATATATACTGCCTTATTTCATCAGAAGTTAATTTCTGTATTTCTGTATGCGGATATTCTTTGTATCTCCAATCGTAAAAACAGGTGCCATACGCTTGCATTTTTTGTCTTTATTCTTGTTCAAAAATATCTGTAAATTCTCATTTCCTGCCAATATTTTATAAGATACTCTGCCTTTACTATTTTCCATTTCATAAATACCACATGGCTTTTTTGCTGTATAGTCGGCTGTCCGTAAATAGAGCTTTGCAATCTCTAACGACTTAAAAGGAAAATTCCACCTCTGCAATCCCCTGTTCGGGTCATGTTCAATACAAATGCATCACCCACAATTTCCACAAATATATTGAGTATGATGTTCTAAACAATCCAAAGGATTTAGTAATGGTGTTATTCTATTTTTATCAGCATAACATTCTTCACACATTTTTCTTTCCTCAATCAAACCTGCTTTGCTTCCCCAAGTATAACATATCCCCACACAGTTTGCCACAAAAAATATAGGACACAGCCACCGCCATGTCCCACACTTTTTATCGTTCCAACGACTTTTCAATCTGCTGTTTCTGTCCTTTCAAATCGTTCTGCTTCTCATACAGATCATTACGCTCTTTGCACAGTTCTTTCATGCGCTCCAATTGCGCCCGTACTCCCTCCCGGCAATCCGGCTCTATCTTTTTATATTCCCTGGTTAGATTGCGAATTATATTATTGTTTTCCTTTATCTGCTCTGACAGGCATACCCAGTCTATCAGATTTTGCACTTCCCTGTCCGTTTCGTAAAGATCTGTATCTGCCACGATTTTAGCGCACAGCCTCACCATGACTTTCTTCTCCATATCCGTCATATCAAATCAATCCTCACTTTCCTATCGGCTCATTTCAAAGGCACGTTTTGGGCGTTTCTTTGACCATTCCGCCTGTTCCAATGCTTTTGACCCCACTATCGACTGCACCTGTTCCCTGCCGAAATGCCGCTCCAAACGCCCCAAATCAGACGCTTTTTCCTGCAATCGGTCTATGGTGTCGCTCTGCTCCATAACCTTATCCGTCAAGCAGCTAATCTGCTTCTGTTGCCCGTCCACTTTGGCGGTCAACTTCCTGCCCTGTTCCGCAAGCTGTACGCATTTCATTGTATCAGGCAAGTGCTTCATCAAATAATTCATGGTATACGTCTTTGATATTCTCATTACAGTATTCCACATTCGGACAACTCCGTTCCGGGGCAGCGTTCTTTGCATGGAATTTTCTGCTGTTATGGTTGACAGAGCCTTTCCCTGTCATAACGCTGGTTGTCCGTTTCAATATATTTCCCTTTCTCCCTATCGGGTAATGAGCGCCGAATACAGCGCATAGCCTTTGTTACTTTCTGCGAAAGCAGAGTATTCTAAGTGAACTAGCGAAACTACTAAAAATATCAGTCACAGACGGCTATAAAGGCATGAGTTTTCAGCAAATTACGCAATAAAGGGCGCTATCTTACGGTGGTGTCCTTTTTTCATGCCTTTTTCCAGCCTGCTGACTGCGAAAAGGTGGTGAAGCAAAGCCATGCCAGACCCTGCCATGCTGGATTACTTCTATGGCGATGAGGCGGAACAATATATCTTCTACCGGATACCGAAAAACTCTATCCGGAAACCGGAAATCCAGACTTCCGAAAAACAGAAGTCTAAAGTTCCGCAAACGGGAAGTCAAAGCTTCCAGAAAACGGCCACTAATAATACTGAGAAGAATAAGACTGAATTCAATGATACTGACCTATCAATCTATCCGGCCGGAGGGCTGACGGAAAGCCGTGGGCCTTGGGCTGATAATATGGTGGATAGGATACGGACTTACCGGAGGTTAATTAAGGAAAATATTGAGTATGACATCACCAGGGAGCGCCTTGGCTATGACGCCCCCACAACCATAAGCAGCTACTACACGGCCCTGGTCAACCATGAGCCTTTACGGCGGCGGGTAACTGCTTTTTTCTTGCCCATACCGGCGCTACCGGGGAAAGGAGTGTTTCATGAAAAAACAATTCGCTTACATTACCTCTGTCTGGAAGGGCGGCGAGTTTACGACCGCTGACCAGGCAAGCGTTTACTGCCGGAAAATCTATGAGGCCGGGTTTACCCCAATCTGCCCGGTTCTCTACCTGCCCAGCTTCCTGCAGGATTCTATCCCCGCCGAGCATAAGGACGGCATTGACATGGCCCGTGAACTTCTGCGCCGGAGCCATGTCCTGGTCGTCTGCGGTGACGAGGTGGACGAGGCGGTGAAGAACGACATCGCCGTTGCCCAGCGGCTGGATATTACGGCCACCACATTAGACGGAATTCTTAAAATACGTGGACAGAGGCAAGACAAAAGTATGACCTGGCTTCTTCATCTGCCCAATATCCGCCTGACAGGAAATAAGCGGCCAGACAACAATGGAAGGAGGAGAAACGAACATGAAAATAAGCGTCCCAAGCAGATTATTACCATGCGGTTTTACTGTCTGGCAGGAAAGGACAGTACAGCCATGCTCCTGCTGATGATTGAACGGGATATGAGGAAGATGTGACGGATCTGAAGGTGAGGTATGGGGAGTTGTGGGGGGCGTTTAGTTCGCTGTTATCCAAGTTGGAAGATTTATAATCGTTTTTTAGGCTCTGGTAAGCTGCCTATGGTGGCGCTCCGGCCGACATAGAGATACACTAGCCATAAAGAATACGCCAGTCACAAACCCGCCTTATAAACTTTACCGGGCACGGAAGCTTTCAACGCTTCCCGCGCCCGTATCTTTTATCTATACAAAAGTAGGCATATTGAGGTATAATCAGAATGGCAAGCGAAAACTATCATTTGAGTGTACAAGACGCTTATTTACACTTATAGTAAAAACATTTAAAGCTTCAAAGGAAGAGATATGGTATGAATGGTTTAGAAGCGAGTTATCTTAACGATTTTGAAAAGATCCGGCAGTTTATTGAGCAGGCCAAAAATGAAGCAGCCAGCCAGGTAAACGGGACTGTCATCAGCTTATATTGGAATATCGGGAAATTTGTTTCAGAAAAAACGCAAAAGGAAGGCTGGGGACGCTCTACGGTAAAACAGCTTTCACAATATATCTTGTCGAAAGAACCTGGTATTCGAGGATATTCAGCGCAAAATATCTGGCGAATGAAGCAGTTCTTTGAAACCTATCAGGACAAGCCAGAATTCAGCGCATTATTGCGGGCGAATACATGGTCGAACAATCTTCATATCATGTCAAAAACAAAGACAGATGAAGAAAAAGAGTTTTACCTGAAACTGGCAGCCAAAGAAAAATATAAGGCACGAGAACTGGAAAGACAGATTGACAGCGGATATTACGAGCGTCTGCTCCTCTCCGATGGGAAAGCGCCGTCAGGGATTCGTCATACGGAAAATACTGGCATGATACGTGACTTATATATGCTGGAATTTTTAAATTTACAAGAGCCTTATAAAGAATTTGACCTGAAACAAGCTATTTTAAAAAACATGAAACAGTTTCTATTAGAATTTGGACGTGACTTCATTTTTATGGGAGAAGAATACCATTTGCAGGTCGGAAAGCATGACTATTTTGTCGATCTCTTATTTTTCCACCGTGAATTGCAATGTCTGGTTGCCATTGACCTGAAAATTGATGATTTCAAACCGGAATATCTGGGTAAAATGGAATTTTATCTGGAAGCCTTAGACCGTGATATAAAAAAGTCCCATGAAAATCCAAGTGTTGGTATTATCCTGTGCAAAAGCAAAGATGAAGACGTGGTAGAATACGCTTTAAGCCGTAACATGACTTCCACCATGATCTCTGAGTATCGCACAAAGCTGATCAGCAAAGAAATTTTACGAAAAAAACTAGATGAATTATACGAAGCGGCAGATGAAAGCCAAAACTCTCAACAGTGTTGAGAGAATTTCAAAAATTTGAAATAGCAGCAGCCACAAAATGTAATCGTTCTGTGGCTGCTGCTATTTTACAGAAAGGAGCCGCCACACATGGCAATCTCAAAACTAAAACCCCGCCATGCCAGCGAGGGACGCAGTATTGCCGCTGTGCTGGCGGAGCGTATTGATTACGGCAAAAACCCGGAGAAAACGGACGGCGGCCTGCTGGTCGCTGGAATCCAGAGGAGAAAGGGAAACACTATGGCGAGTGGGCGGCGGAAAAGAACGGCCAGAGTTGGAAGTCGCTGCTGCAGCAGACCATTGACCGGGTATTGCCAACAGCCAGTACTTTTGATGAATTTTTAGAAGCCATGTGGCAGGAAGGCTACGAAGTTGTCCAGAGCAGCAAACTCTTAAAATTTCGTGCCCAGGGCCAGGAGCGTTTCACCCGCTCTAAAACGCTGGGAGCCGATTACAGCCTGGAGACTCTCCGTGACCGTGTAGGCAAAGCGAAACAGCCCCGGCGTAAGAAAAAATCCATCTGAAGAAAGACACCCGTATCAATCTCCTTATGAACATTCAGGCCCGCCTGCAGGGACGTGGCCCCGGCATGGAGCGCTGGATGAAGATCCACAATCTGCAAGAGGACTCGTCCCACCTGAGTATTCCAATGCAATAGTGCATGCTCTCCAGAAATTCAGAGCACCCTTTTCCGGAAAAATAGTGCATATCTTTCCGGAGCAGAGTGCAGTTATTTAATTAGCATTCATCAGGAATAGCTATTCCATGTTCTGTAAGAAGTACCTGTAAGCGGTCAATGTATTCTCTTAGATGCTGGATTTCTATCCAATTACCATGACACAGTTCATCGGCTTCCTCTAATTCGTGGCGAGTTATTTCATAATCCGTAAACTTAATGCATTTATGGTCTTTGCTGAAAGCACAATAATCAGTCATTGGCAGCTCCTTTCCGGGAAGCGTTAATGCCATGACGTTCCCTCATAGATATGCGGCCATCAATCATCACCTCATAGGAATTATGAATGATTCTGTCGATGATTGCTTCGCAAATAGTGGCATCACAGTCATTTCCAATGCGGCTGTACCAGCCTTTTGGCTCAAACTGTGTGCAGAAAATTACAGAGCCTTTTACACTACGGGCTTCAATGATTTCAAGAAGTTCCCGTGTCTGTTCCGTGGATACCGGACTTAACAGGAATTCATCCAAAATCAAAAGATTAATCTTCTGATATGCTTTGATTACTTTCTTTAGCGTGCCATCCCCATGTGCAACAGCCAGCTCATTCAATAAGTCTGGGAGACGTACATAACGTACCTTGATAAAGTTTCTGCAGGCTGCGTTTCCAAGTGCACAGGCGATATATGTTTTTCCATTCCCAGATGCTCCTTTTAGAATGATATGATGATCATCAGATATATATCGGCAGGTGGAGAATTTCAGCATCTGACCTTTATCCAGATTTCGATCGGGATGATACTCTATATCTTCCATGCACGCATTGGGATAACGGAATTCAGCACTGCGGATAAGCTTTTGTAGCTTTGTGCTTTTTCGCTTCTCCCATTCTTTATCAACCAGCATGCCGAAGCGGTCTTCGAAGGATAATCCCTGATAGGTATCAGGATCCTTACACTGGCATTCAAAGGCATCTGACATTACAGATAACCGCATATCATGCAGCTTGTCTATGGTTGACTGACGAATCATAAACGGTCACCTCCTCCTTCATAGTAGGAGGCACCTCTGGTAATGCCATACTTGGAGCTTTCTTTATTGGAGGCACTGGAAGAAGCCACTGCCACTTTGTCCTGGCCATTTTTCAAAATGGTACTGATATTTTTCAAGCTTGGACTTGGCGTGTAACTAAGCGCCTTGATACAGGCGTTTTCCAAACGTTCCGTACCATAACGATCCGCAAGTTTCATCAGTGATGCACAGGATTTATATCCCTGTTGCTCTACCTTATGCATATATAAAAAATGTTTTACTACAATGGGAGTGGAATGGCCAGCATTCATTCCCCAGTCCAGAAAACTATCTGTGTTGTATTCCAGAAATTTTCTGTGATTTTCAGGCATATGTTCCGGTACATAAATCGGTTCCGGAGAATATAATATGTGCACATGTGACGCTATACGGTTGTTATGATAAAAAACTTCAATACTGTTTTCCGTAGCACGGATATCGACCTTCTTACCGATAAATTCATATGGAACAGAATACTTGCAATCTCCGATTTTTATGAGATAATCAGGTTGTATGGTGGCAGTTGACCAGACAGCCGTTTCATACGGGGAAGCAGGTAATGGCATGAGGAAGTCCTTTTCTTCTTCAATAAATGCAGACAACCGGCTTCCTTTCTTTTTCTGGAAAGGTTTTGCATTGAATTCTTCAAGCTTTTCATGGATGGCTTTATTGAGTTCATCAAAAGTGAAAAACTTCCTGTTCCTTAGTGCTGCAAGAATCCATGTTTCAAGAACTTTTACAGTACCCTCTGCATTCGGTTTATCCTTTGGTCTTACCGGTCGGGCAGGAATAATTGCAGTTCCATAGTGCTCTGCCATTTCGTGGTAAGAGCGGTTGAGTATAAGCTCGGTCCGTGTGTTTTTGATTACACCTGTTTTAAGATTATCTGGTACAAGAATACGTGTTATGCCACCAAAGAATGAATACGCATGGATATGAGCTTCTATCCAGTGGTTCGATTTCATATCCGGGAATGCTTCCGCATATCCATACAAACTGCATGGAAGAACAGCAACAAATATATATGCAGGTATGTCGCTGCAACTGGCAGCATCATAAATTTTAAGCGTATCGCCTACCCAGTCTACTTCCATTGTTTCGCCTGGTTTGCGCTTAATTCTGAGAGTTGCTTTCTTTGATGCAGCATAGGCATGATACTTGTCATTAAACTGTGAGTACTGATACGGAATCGTATGCTCGGCCTCACATTTGGCACAATATTCCGCCCATAAGAGTGAGAGTGTTACACCGGGCTTGGCCAGTTCATTGTAGATATACTCGTAATCCGGAAGTCTTCTTCCCTCATTATTTCCCCTGTCTGGATAAAACAGATGTCCAATATCTCTGTTGGTCAGGGCTTCTGGAATAGGCCATTCCAGAGAATGTGTTTCAGCAAGCTTCAGCACTTCTGAAACTGTGTTGCGTGAGCAGCATAAGCTGTTGGCAATAGCTACATTGCTGAACTTCAGACTATGTAGTCTGATGATTTCTCGATAATCAGTCATGGTTATCGACCTCCTGTAATGAATTTACACATTTTTATGTGCATGGATTCATTATAGGTGATTGCACTATAGGGCAGAAATACCTGCTCAAAAATATCGGATTTAGGTGCTCTGAATTCCCGGAAAAGGTGCACTACTTAAATGGAATATGCACCACCCAAAACCCGTCCTGTTTCTGCCTCTGCATCCAGCTCTTTTTTTGACAATTTCCTTGATGATATCGCTGGTGACTTTTATTTGGTTCGGCTTTTCCTTCTCTTTCCTTTTTCTTTTCTCCTGACTTCTTTCTGCCCTTTCATCCTCCTTCTTTTCCTGCCTTATTTCCTCTCTTCAACCACAAAAACATAGGAAAATCAAACCTTTTCCGGTTATGCGGCCGGGGTCAGTTTTAATTATAAATCAATACGGCCAGGCCTTGGATATGCTGCTTCCTATCGTTTACAACACAAACACATACCCAAAGCCAAAAGAAAAAGCAGAGCCTTAAGGGTCGATTATACCCTTTGGGCTCTGCCTTGTTAGCAGGTTCATTCTTCTATTTTCATTTCTGGTTGTTCTCAGGCGGATAAGCGGAGAGATACCAGCGGGATTAAGGCATCCGTCACTCGAACTCCCTACAACTACAACATATTTGTTAAATATTTGGTTGCTTTTTAAAGGTTTTCATAGCTATAATATTCATATTTTACGCTGTATTTACAGTTTCAGAGCAAACAGGTATCATACGGGTATCACGAACTTTCTCCTTTTTCTTAATTATCCTTTCCATACAAATAGTAAACCGGATCAGGATAATAAGATTTCAAGTGTACCAAAACTTCTTTTACTAATACCAAAAATTCTTTTACATAAGTTACATCACTATTTTGAACTAATGTATAAAAATCTAATGGAAGAAAAATACCTTCTCTTTTTCCAAAGCAAGGAATGGCAATCGTACGAACTCCTTCATTTGTACTAAAACTCTTATCCAAAGGACTACCTATAGATTCAAATAATTTTACCGCTCGCTGTACATGATAAGCGATTACACCATTTTTCAAACTAAGGATAATATTAAACCAGTATGGCATCTCAATATCATTTTTTATATATTCTTCCTTAATCTCTAAAGCAATATTAGGATTCCAATCTGTTATTTCATCACAAATCAAAAAAGTAAAAATCGCTTGATACGGGTCTTTCTCAGGATTTATTTCATTTCCATCTATATTATAAAATGGTTGCCTAATCTTTTTATTATTGGATAATTTTATCAGTGCTTCTAATAATTGTTTTTTGGTTAATTTCGACTTAACTTCCCCGATTCCATAAACTACTTCTTGTGGAAAAAATCTGTTAGTATTGTCTATTTCCAAAAAAGGGGCATTGCCTTCATCATATAAAATTATGTCACACTGAGATGTTATTTTCCCATTTGTATTAATAATAAATCCTGTTCCATAAGAGAATTTTTTAGGTAAAGCAAAAGATAAAAGCTTATCAATCAACAATTCTTTATATATTCCATATTCGCCTGGATGTAGTAATCCATTCTTTACATCAGAATTTTTAAATAACTGATTTGTATTTTCATATTCATTTATAAAATTTGCAATTTTAATATCAATTAATGTTTGTAAATTTCTATACTCCATAATTAACTCAACCTCTACACAAACACAGTGCTAACACCATATAAATACTACACCAAAAGAAAAATCAGGAGCAATACTATCTGCCCCTATGCTTTTCTTTCCTTTTTTGCTGTTTCAGTTCAAACTGACGCTGTCTTTCTGCCTCTCGTTGTTCTCGGCTCACAGTCTTGCGTTCAGTTTTCAACTGCTCCTGCTGTAATTTCAAAGCCTGTTGTGATTTTGTTCCTATCCCAGTATTTTGTATCTGTTTCCGCACTTCACGCTGTACCCGTTTAGGATTGCGACCAGCTTCTTTTACATCAATTGCCACAGCCAGACTAAATCGTAACCGATAGTAATTCTTCAGGACAAAATCATAAACCTCATAGTCTTTTGGTTCTGCCCCAAACGTAACCTTACAAACAGATAGCTTTCCCTCTGATATACGTTCAAACACTCCCACCCAAAAGGGTTCTTCAAAAAATACTGTCAACTTCCCCGATACTTTGTCCATGACAATTCCTCCTTAAAATGTTGTAATGAACAAAGAACGGACGACCCTAAGGAGGGAGGGCTACTTACACCATAATGGTGTGACTGGACTACCTACCAGTTCTGCAAGTTTGGCTTGCGTTGTGTTTTTATCTTTGCACCTATATATTACCATATAACCGCCTATTTTTCCATAAAAATATGGCAATCCGCTTAATATGTAGTGGTCAAGCACTATTTCCCTTATCTGCATTAACTTACATGGTGCTAGCACCATGTTCAAATCATTACTAAGGAAAAATATTCTGCCTTTCTTACAGACAAAAATTTGATGCTCATTTTTCAGCTTTAAGAAACACCCCTTCCCCTTTTCTATAAACCTGCACGGTTTTAAATCCACAGTTGTAAAAGATTTCCTCTAACTCTTTTTTGCTATATATCTTACATCTCCACTTTTTGAAAAGGGAAGCCAAAATTTATTTGCTATAAATCTGACTACTGCTCCAAAATTAGGATCAGCTATATACACTGCACCGTTTTTCTTTAAAACTCTTTTGCACTCATTTACAAAACCTTGCGGATTGTCAAAATGATGAAACGCACAACATACAGTTATAATATCAATACTTTCATTACTCCATTCAAGTGGATAACATGATTTGACCTCAAAACTCATATTAGGGTATCGCATCTTTGCAGAACAAATCATGTTCTCAGATATATCTATTCCATTTGCTTGGATTTTTGCTTTTTTCGATAATTCTCGCAGCAGAGTTCCATTCCCACATGCAACATCAAGGACAACATTACCCTCATACAAATCTATAGTGTTAGATAGTTCCATAATATGAAATCTTGTATATTGCCCTTCCCTTGACACATCATATTCAGATGCTATTTTATTGTATGCAATTCTTGATTCTTCTGTTTTTTTATTCACGTTATTCCCTCACTCCTGATTTCTCCATTTGATTATACTACTTCCACACTCTGTTTGCTATTATAAAATGCAGGGCATAGCAACCGCCACGCCCCACATTTTTTATCGCTCCGATGCCCTTTCTATCTTCTGTTTCTGCCCTTTCAAGTCATTCTGCTTCTCATACAGATTATTCCGCTCTTTGCACAGTTCTTTCATGCGCTCCAACTGCGCTCGCACTCCTTCCCGGCAATCCGGCTCTATCTTTTTATATTCCCCGGTCAAATTACGGATTGTATTATTGTTTTCCTTTATCTGCTCCGACAAGCATACCCAGTCTATCAGATTTTGTACTTCCTCGTCCGTTTCGTAAAGGTCTGTATCTGCCACGATTTTAGCACATAGCCGCACCATGACTTTCTTTTCCATATCTGTCATTTTATCAATCCTCACTTTCCTATCGGCTCATTTCAAAGGCACGTTTCGGGCGTTTATTTGCCCGTTCTGCCTGCTCTAATGCTTTTGACCGTTCCACTCTGCTCCTTGCCTAAATGACGCTCCAAACGCCCCAAATCAACTGCTTTTACCTGCAATCGGTCTATGGTGTCGCTCTGCTCCATGACCTTATCCGTCAAGCGGCTAATCTGTTTTTGTTGCCCATCCACTTTGGAGGTCAGCTTCCTGCCCTGCTCCGTAAGCTGTACGCATTTGATAGTCAGATTTTTTACTACCTCTTTCAATTTCTCCACAAGCGGAAGTGCCTTTTTATCCCGATAATTCTTTGCACTCATCAATGCCCCCGGCTCTGCCAACTGCCATTTCACATCTTCATCATAGGCGTGAATATTGCGCTCCATGACTTCCTTTGACTGTATCATTTTGTTAAGTTCCTGCTGTAACTTTTTCTGCTGTTTCTCCAACTTTTCATTTTCGGATAACAGCTTTTCTTTATCCCCTGTCAGTGTTTCCGTCTGCTCTTTCAGCAGATGATTTGTTGCAGTAAGTTCCGATACTTCTTGCCGGATCGCTTCGCCCTCTTTCCGTATCTGCTCCGTTTCCCGTCCTGCCGCTATCTGCTGGTAAAGAATATCGGATAATTCCTCTTTACTGCCGGAAATTGTCTGCTCCAGTTCAGCAACTTCTTTTGCCCGTTCTTTTTTCTCAAAATCCAAAACAGATAAATGTTTGTCATGCGTCCCCTTTTTCTCCCACTCAATCCCATGCTGTAACATAATCTCCGCAAGACGTTTCTTTTCTGCCGCTACCCACTGGTTACGCTCTGTTTCGCTCCTTGTGCCTCCCTTAAAGCCGAGTTCTGCCAGTGCCTTTTTTAGTGACACTCTTGTTTCAAGCCCTCTCTTGCTTCCAGTCGTATAAGGTATGAAATCTATATGCAGATGCGGCGTTGCTTCGTCCATATGGAGATGTGCTGAAAATACCCTTAATGTGGGATTACGCCGCTGAAAGTCCTGCATATATTCATCAAGTATTTTTGCCGCAAGCTGTCCGTCCTCTGTCTTTGCCCCCATATCGTCCTTGTTGCCTACCTGTAAAATAATCTCATGGAACGGCTTCTCCTGTCTGCCGGAACAGATTTTCTCATAGTAGTCATCAATCCGGCGGTCACTTCTGGTCTGCTTCTCATTGTACCGGGCAAGTGCTTCATCAAATAATTTGTGATATACGTCTTTGATATTTTCGTTGCAGTATTCCACGTTCAGACAGCTCCGTTCCGGGTCAGTGTTCTTTGCGTGGAATTTTCTGCTGTTATGGTTGACAGAGCCTTTCCCTGTCATAACGCTGATTGTCCGTTTCATATTTCCCTTTCTCCCTGTCGGGTAATAAGCGCCGGATACGGCGCACAGCCTTTGTTACTTTCTGCGAAAGTAACGCAAAAGCACTTTCGACAGGCTACGCTCTATCAAAAGTGCCTTTGCGCCCT
>ERZ808044.200-NODE-200-length-82273-cov-17.141686_pt1 | contig 82273 bp, 87 predicted proteins | sample MGYA00380195_ERZ808044 | MGnify/ENA primary metagenome ERZ808044 (study PRJEB31490, sample SAMN06133423) | mouse gut metagenome | isolation source: Z7_2 | host: mice | place: China: Chengdu | collected 2015-05 ...
AACTTTATGGAGCACATTTTCTCCAATAGCTGTTTTGTCTGTTTCAATTAGAAAGTATTCCACAAACCTTACAGACAGGCAAAGCATGAAGATTATCATGCATAAATGATTCGGTTTGCATTTTATGTTTCTTTCCATATACAGCCCTCCAATCATCACCATTTTCTTTTTCATATGCAGCTTCCTGACAAATAGGAAGTTATCAAGTGAAAAATTTTTTGCCTGATTTTTTATGCAATAAAGCAGCAACAAAAATTATGGTCGCTAACACAACAATGTTATATTGTATCGGTGCTAAATAACATATATTAGAAATTGCGTGCATAATGGCGATCAACAATATATTTCTGCATTGATAATAGGTTATTCCCAAAACAATGGAAACAAGTAATGTCCATATACAAAGACAAACAATTTGTTCCATGCTCAATGAATTTCTGATGATCCACATTGGCATATGCCACACTGCCCAAACGGCACCAACAAAAAGAACACTTTTGATTTTCTTAAAAGGAAGTCGTTCCAACAGAAATCCTCTCCATGCTATTTCTTCAGCAAACGCTGTTATCAGCAGGTATATACAGCTTGTTAACAGGGATATTACTGTCGAATATGTATTTTTAAATACGTCAGTTTTCACTATGAACGAATAGCAACAAGAACCAAATATACCTGCTGCCATACATATAACCCCTGTTAAAATATATTTGATTGTTATTTTCCCTGAAAACATTTGCGTAAAGTACACCTTGATGTTCTGCTCGCAAATCAGCAGAAAAATAGCAGCCATAGCAGGAATACACACATATAAGTATTTTAAGTACAATAATCCATTGGGAATGATAATTCCGTTCTGTTCCAGCAATGTAGGTACATAGCATATAAACGATAAAACATATACGACAGAAACCCATAACGTGAGTTTCGACTTATTTGTGTATCCCGCCATCACAATTTCTCCTTGCAGTACGAAAATCTTGCAGAAATTCCGATTTCTCATTCTCGGCAAATTCCCGATAAACTGGAATTAGAATTGCTCTATATCAAAACTTTCTGTCTTTAAATCACAATAATATCTGCCGCTTGCAGCGGTAAATTTTAAAACGCAATAATCCGGATCAGTTACACCTTTTTTATAAAACATTGTATCACCTGTTTTCCAAATCATATTTTTAGTTTCTTGGTCTGTTAATACTTCCATTGTTCCTTTTAACATAATGCCCACATATTTAATTAGTCCTTTATGATAAAAGTATATACTGGCATTAGAATTTTTTTGATATTGCTTTACTCTCATAGATGAAGTATTCGTGGAAAAATAGAACTCTTTTAATCCATTTCTCTTTCTGGGCTTTAGCATAGCTTTTACATTAGGGCAATTTTCATCATCAATAGAACATATAAAACTAACTTTTTGCTTGTCAATAATTTTTTCTATTTTCTTTAAATCCATAGAACATCATCTCACTCTCAAATTCCGATTTCTCTTTATATTTCTTCAGAAATTTCTTTGTTGTAACTCTCAAGAAATTCTGTTATGCTCTCAAAATGCTTTGGACAAATTCCCACTTTTTCATATTCTGCAAGATACTTATTCAGAGCCTGATCGAAGGCATCCACATTCTCTTCCAAATTTTTGGGGTTAAATTTATCCATAATTTCAAAGCCGCCCACTGCGATACATTCTGCAATCTCATAGAACATCCACTGTAAAGACAATAAATTCATAAAGGAAGAATACACATCGTTTCTGCCTGCCGCCTCGGCCATTTTGTTTTTCCAGTTAGAATACATTTCCTCATACGTTCCACGCAGGTTTTCTACAGAAGGAGGTTCCTTTTTCTTCGGAACCTGCAGATACCCGTCTGTCAAAACGAAAATTTCCGTCAGTTCTGCCCGTATCTCTTCCACTGTCTCTGCCTGAATGACCCGTACTCATCTCCGGTAGCAACCGAACCATACACACCGATCAGGGCCAAAGAATCAGGGCACAAAGCATCCGCCTTTTTTATGACAGCGTCTATTATTGTTTCATTCCTATCATTCATTCCATATCCTCCCGATACAAATCCCGATTCCAATTCTTCACTTTTTCTGCTTTAACTTTCTCCAGAGGAACAGCTTTATGATAATGGCTATTATCAAAGGAACAATCGTAAATATGCCATAATACAAAATGCCTGTGTACCATGGTGCCGATTGCATATCATATAACCCAGGACGTGTCCTGTAATCCAGACATACATAGATTACATGCCCTGCAAAAGCCCCAATAAATGAGCAAATCAGCATATTCAAAATTCCGTTCAGCTTCTTTAACATAGAACAAGTCCCCATACCCTGATTTCTCTAAATTCCTTTGATTCAATGCATCGGTGAAACTTTCCATTACGAAGGCTCCTTGCTTTATTCATCAATCTCGATCATTCGTTTATATACACCCGAAGATTTTTCATCAATCATAATTGCGCCCACACATTTTTTATAAAAGCTGACGGCAGAGTTTGTGGGCCATCCGATAATGGCATACGCATAGCCAAGTTCCCGCATGGATTCCAGAGACTTAAACAGCAAGGCTCTTCCTACACCCTTTTTTCTTTCACTTTCCAACACAGCCATAGGGCCGAAAAAATTTCTGGCTGTCGCCTCATAACATGCAAAACCGATAAGTTCCTTTTCTCTGGTCGCAATATAACAGGTGACAGGGTTATTAGAAAAAGCGGCCTGTACTTCATCTGAATAATCATCTTTTGCACATGTCCTGGCGAAAGCGATAATCCTGCTCCTGTCAGGTGCTAATGCTTTTTTGATTCTGATGCCACTTTTCAATAAACTTTCTTCTATATCATGTGAATGGGGTATATTGTATAGTTTAACAAGCATATCCGCCATATGATTACCTCCCGATACCATTTGTGGTTTCATTTCCCTTTCTATTGCGCCATATACGCATAAAGCGTGATCCATTTATTCTCTTCGCCAACTTTTCCTGCTTTAAACGCCGGTACACTTTTTGATGCAGTTAATATGTATCTCCCATTATCCAGCCTGTGCCGATTCAATACTTTATAGCCGGCCTGCATCGCTTCTGATTCTCCGGGGCATCCTAACACTCTTAACGCATATACAATATTCTGGACGCCGACTTTAATTGGATCTGACGGATAAAATGTTTCCAGCATTACATCCACCATCGGCGTCTCCCGGTTATCTGTCCGATAAAAAATATTTCTTTTGGTGAAATAATGTACTAATGCGCCTTCACATTCGCATTCAATTCCTAAGAGATGAAGTTCTGCAACAAGCAGCAGATATTCAACCGTTAACCTGGCGCAGCTCTTATGAGGTTTCTTCGGGTCATTGATTTTTTTATTACTGCTGATACAGCCAAATCCACCGTCTTCTTTGATCTTACCAAGCATGCATGAAATCTCCTCTTTCACGATATCCACCTGATAATATCCCAATTTCACAAGATTCCTTAATAAATAAGGCTCGCCGCATAACATCTTAAATCCAGTGCTTTGAATCAGCGAAAACACCTCTTCATCAATATCGCTTCCAATATCCTCTCTGGTCAATCCCCATTCAGCAAATGCCATAATTGCATCAAACTTCTCCCAGGGCTTATCTTTTTTTAATTTCTTTAATCCCCGCTCATATATTTTACTTTGGAGTAATTTACTTTTGCATTCAATGACTTCGGGATCATCATCACTTAGTTTCTGATACTCTTTTAATGTCCGAAGCCTGACTTCCGGAGTATCATCTGATAACAGCCATTCTAAAATATTTTCATCCATTTTTGCCCTCCTGGTTCTTCCTTCCGGTTTTCAATTTGACCCACTCCATTATTGTTAAATACAAGTTCTGCATTTTGCCTTAATGAAATCTTCCCAGAAAACGGAAGTGGTCAGCCAATCTTATGAAAGAGTACAGTCTGCTCTTTCATGGATATTTTCCCGACCTGCCAGCCATATTCCACAAGCTCTTTCTTATATTTCAGGAAAGAGTGGTCAATCGGTATCCCTGCAATCTTCTGGATCTCCTCAAAAGTCAACTGAAAAGATTCTTTTCCACTTTTCTGTACATATTCCCACAAAGCGCTGTATTTACTCATTGCCATTCTCCTCTCTAATGATTACAAAAATTCTGAAATTTCTGAATCTATGTTCCGCTTTACAGAACCTGAAAAAACACGGTCACGAACATGATGACTCCTGCCCTCTTTTTTTCTTAAAAACATAAACGACAGTATTGATGATACATAACAGCACAAAAAGACCCGTAAAGTTAATCCAAATATCTCTGTATGCAGTCTTTGCCAAAGGTTCCCGCAGTCCGCTAAACCAAACATACGCGATCGCCAGCAGCTGAGAGGGAATATAGGCAATCAAATATCTGAGAACCAAAGACCTAACAGGCAGATTTGTACATAGCTCAAATGCCGCTATCCCAATCAGGAGGATCATAGCCCTGTCTAACTCATGCCAGTTACCGCTTGGGTCTTCATAAATACCATTACAAGGGTACAAAACGCTGTTCAACAATGTTATTACTGTATATATAACCGAGTAAATCGATACGATACGAATCCACTTTTTCTTATTCATTTTCTTCTCCGATCTAAACTTTCCAAACCTGATAACACAATTATTCCGCTCCGCCCAAATTGTATATAATAGCCAGCGCAATCTTTCCAGCCATATCTCTGTCACTTGTTTCCTGCGGTGACTTCCCATAAATAGCAAAATAGTATTCATCATATGTCCAGTCTATCATAAACATATCTCCGGTTTCATTAACCCTCATACAAGGAAAAAGATATTCTCCGTCTGCGGTGGATGCCGTCCATTCGATTTTAGTGGAATCCTCAAAAACTTCATCCGTCAGAACGAATTTCTCTCCTTTAACGGCAGCAAAAGTGCAGAGTCCCACATTCTCTAATTCAAACTCAATCTGTAGCTCATCCTCCCCTGTTTTTATAACTGTAACATTTGACGTAATCGGCATATGATCCAACACTTCTTTTGGATTACCAAATGCGGCTGCGTTCACAGTCTCCACTTCACCCAAACTGGTATAATCTCCTGCCATGCCTTCAGAACCCCTTCCAGTATCCGGTTCATCTGCATCAAAGTCTCTTTTTTGATCCTGCCCATCTGCATCGCATTCTGTTGCAGTATCATCAACGGCAGAGGTAATTGTTTTTTCTTCTGTCCGGATTGGTTTGGATGGCATACAGCTGCACCCGGCCAATCCTAATAAAGCACCAGTTGCAAGAACCATACTGCTTAATGTTTTAAGATTTTTATTGCACATAGTATTTTCCCTTCTGGAAATGCCGATTTTTCTTTTTATGCTGTTTTCTGTAAAGTTTAATTTTATCATTCCAAAAACACCAGAACAACCTGTTTGCCGCAGACGGTTTCCTAAATGACGTGAAATGTCCGGGCATTGCAAAATCCACCTAAAAGAAGGTCGAACTCTTATCATACCCGGACATCCCAAAAATTTATGAAGTCTATTTAATTCAGCGCATGCCTGCAATAAGATCGGACAGCCAGAAATGCAAACAGGGGGATTTCAATCACACAGGCTCCAATCATGGCATACGGTGTCCAGACGGACAGCCCTGCCAGGTTCAAAAACTGGAAGTCCGTAATTGCGTAGAGCACGCTCGCCTGAATGCTGGTTCCGCTGGCGGGCAGAATGCTGCAAAGCCATGTACCAAGCGCACCCGGCGCCGTCATGGAAATGACCACCGGGGCAATACAGAATACCAGCGATGACGCCAGAGATGACACCGTGGTCCTGCATCTGGCGGAAAGAAACAGCGTAAAGCTCACGGAAGCCAGAACCGAAAGCAGGCCAGAGGCAGCAAAAAGAAACTGAAGGCCTCCTATGTCCATGTCTGCCAGGGTCACAATGGAATACATCATCTGAACAGACGTCCGGGTACATTCCCATCCGAACAAACTGTCTGCCGCCAGAATATGTACGGCGACGCAGATCACGAATGCAGCTGTACTGATCAAAAGAGCGGCAAACAGCTTTGCCATGCCGAGTGAAACCCTGCCATACCGGGTACAGCGCAGGATATCGTCCGCGCCGGACTGATAATCGGCGGAAAATACCGGCGCTGCAATGACCACACAAAACAGCAGCACCAGAAAACCCATAATATTCTGATAGTCCAGAACTGTGGAGTTCATGCCCGGATAGACCTCAAACGGTTTTTCTACATTCCGGTACATTTTTACCGCTTTGCCTTGCGCCCCGGAGCTGTCCGGCTGTTCCATCGCCATCAGGGAGGTGATCCGGGCCTCGCAGACGGAATAGTAATCGTCAATCTGTTCCGAATCGATTTCCATAATCGCAGGAGCCATCCCGGTATCCGGATCCGCAAATGCCTCTTTTACACCATGGAGCAGAGGGGCAATGGGTAGGATTTCCCGCTCATAGACACCTTCCGGCAGGTCATAAGATTCCGTCACGCCGTAGGATGACAGACATGCCTGATAGGTTTCCACAGCCTCCCGCACACGCTGCGGGGTAACGATTCCGGCGGCATCCGCCTGCCGTTCTTTTTCATGGGCAATCGATGCCAGGCCGGTCAGATTTACTTCGTTTCCGTCTTCGTCCGTATAATTACTGTAACAATAGGTAGTGGGCAGCCAGGCTAACAGAAGGGAGAGCAGCAGCGCCAGAGCCAGCAAAATCCAGGTAAGCTTTGATTTCATGACACGTTTCAATTCTAAAAATAAAATTCTCATCTATTGATACCTCCTGCCGCTTTTTCGATTGGTTCTTTTCCGGTTTTCTCCGCCGCCCTGGGGAAACATCCACAGATACAGATCCTCCAGACGGGGAACGCAAAGGGCGGAACTGTTATTGCAGGGATGTTCCGCCAGATAGCGGATGGAAACGCTGCCGTCATTTTCATTCCGCAGGCTGACAATCTGAAGCCTGCTCTCATATTCCGGCACAGCTCTTGCCGGTATTATGCAGCTCCATACCTTCCCCTCCACCAGTTTGACCAGCTCATCTGTGGTTCCTGTAGCAAGCAGCCTGCCATCGCGGATGACGGCATGGCAGGTGGCGATGTACTCCACATCGGGAACGATGTGGGTAGAAATCAAAACAATACGGTCATGGGCAAACTCCGACAGTAAATTGCGGAAGTGCACCCTCTCTCCGGGATCGAGGCCTCCGGTCGGTTCATCCAGGATCAGTACTTCCGGATCATTCAATAACGCCTGGGTAATCCCCACCCGGCGTTTCATTCCTCCGGAAAGCCTGGCGATTTTTTTGTTATAAACATCCGTCAGGGAAACCCTCTCCAGCAATTCGTGGATCCGACGCCGGCTCTCCCGCTCTGGCAGCCCCTTCAGGGCAGCAACATAAGCCAGATAATCCTTAACCGTAAATTCCGGATAAAAACCGAATTCCTGGGGCAGAAAACCGAAGACTTCCCGATACCCCTCTCCCAGTGTCTGGATTGGCACGCCGTCATACAGCACCTGACCGGAAGTAGGACGCATAATCCCGGCAATCATCCGCATCAGGGTTGTCTTGCCTGCGCCGTTTGCTCCCAAAAGGCCCCAGACTCCCGGTGTCAGTTCCAGACTGATGTTGTCAACCGCTTTCTTGTCTTTAAATTTTTTTGAAACCTTATCAACCAGCAGTTCCATGTAAAAACTCCTTTCCGATTGCACAATACAATAGAGTTCGCCTTCACAGGTCTTCTATTGTCAAGAATAAAGGCGCTCATGCCTTGATACATTCATTGTACCAGAAGCAAAAGCGCCTTTTCCTTGTTTGTTCACACGGCATTCCACACTTTTTCTGCAGACTTTCTTACGATTTTCCTATAAAACAGGAAGCATAACCGTAAAGACTGTCAGATCATTTTCACTTTCCACTGTGATGGTTCCCTTATGAAGGGTAATGATTTTCCTGGCGATGGCCAGCCCCAGCCCGGTTCCACTGGAACCGTATTCCGTATCCAGCCTGTAAAACTGTTCAAAGATCCGCTCCAGTCGTTCTTTTGGAATTGTTCCTCCGTGATTGAAGAATTTCAGCGCCAGGCTGTCTTTGCTCCGCCAAGCCTCAATAGCGATTTCGGTTCCATCATAGCTGTAAATGACGGCATTGCGCAGAAGATTGTCAAAAACTCTCTGTATCCTGTCGGCATCACACTTCAACAGAATGTCATCTGCAGCCACAAGGCGGCAGGTCAGTCCCTTCCTGTCCAGAACAGGCTGAAACTCATACACAAGCTGTTCCAGCATACGGGTCAGGTTGACCTCACTGTATTGCAACGTAATGTTGGACAGGCTGTATCTTGCAATTTCCAGGAATTCGTTGATTAAATCCTCCAGCCGTTCCGCTTTGGAAAGAGAGATGGAAAGGTACTTCTCCCGCAGCTCTTCAGATATCTGTTTTTCATCCCGAAGCAAGCTCAGATAGCTGATAGTGGAAGCTAACGGCGTTTTCAAATCATGGGCCAGATACATGATCAGATCATTTTTCCGCTGCTCAGCCATGAGCATATCACTCTTCTGGATCCCAATCATATGCTTTGCCAGATTCATTTTCCGCTCAATGGGGAACAGCTCCGAAGGCAGGGAAATCTCACCGGGGGTATCCTGAAGCAGAATATCCATTCCTTCACTGACAGCCTCAAGGTACCGTGTCAGCCAGTGGAGATAAAAACAGAACAGACCGGCAAATACCAGAAGGATAGACAGCAGAATGATCGCATCCATATGGCTGCGAAATGTCCTCCCGTACAATTGAAGCGCCGCATCATACTTCATTCCAAAAGCATTCTGAAAAAATGCCACCATCCCATTGGCAAAATTACCGCGCAGCAAAGCCGAATATGTGATATAGATTACAGCAACGGCAGTTACCAGCATACCGATTGTCCGGAGGAAAATCTTCATGCGGAACTGACGGAAATCTTTTTTATTTTTCAATCGTATAGCCAACCCCCCATACTGTTTTAATGAACCTGGGATTTCTGGCAGGCTCGTCCATCTTTTCCCGCAGCCGTCCAATATGGGCCATGACTGTGTTGTTATTCTGCAGAAACTTCTCGCCCCATACCGCCTCAAAAAGCTCCTCAGAGGGAACAACGATACCCTGCCGCTCACAGAGATACCACAGGATGGAAAATTCAATGGGTGTCAGCTGCAGTTCTTTTCCAAACAAAAGGCACTTATGACTGTCTCTGTTGATTACCAGCCCCCGAATATCATACTCGTGTGCCAATCCCTTCTGTTGTGAAGCAGAACCGTTATAGAGGCGGTAGCGCCGCAGCTGGGTCTTCACCCGGGCAACAACTTCAAGCGGGTTAAACGGTTTTGTAATGTAATCATCGGCTCCAATGGACAGCCCCGTAATTTTATCCACATCCGCCGTCTTTGCCGTGAGCATGATGATGGGGAAATAGGATTTTTCCCGGATTTTCCTGCAGATTTGAAAGCCGTCCGCATCAGGAAGCATCACATCCAGAATCGCCAGGTCCAGATCCGTATGTGCGATACAGTCCAGGGCTTGTGCACCCGTGTAACACTTATATACCGTACAGCCATTGCCTGTGAGATACAGCTCAATGACATCAGCCAGTTCTTTTTCATCGTCTACTACTAAAATATTATAATTCATTTGATTATTTTACTTACGGCAATAAAACAATAGTTTCTATACAGAAACAGAGAAATTCGCACCGGATTCGGACTCAGCCTTCTCTCCGTTTTTGGTATAGATTACAGGTTCCATCTTATTTGCCACCATCTCCCGGTATTGATACTACAATTCTGATACAGAAGCATTCTGCCGCCTGTAGGTATCATTATCTTTCTGTCTTAACTCGTTTTCTACCTGCGCCAGCTTTTTCTCCAGTTCCCGGATTTTCTTTTCATCTCCGGAAGCTGACTGGATCTGCTGTTCCAACTGTTGCTTTTTCTCTTTCAGCTTCTTGATTTCCCTGTCAACCTTATCGGTATTCGCGACACATTTCTCCGCCGGCTTTCCCTGGTTGTCCCCGCTTACCTTCGGCCCTTTTCCATCTTCGCCTTCCCCGGAACTCTCATCCTTTCCATCTGCATGGTCAGCTTTCGGGTCATCAAAAAAGATTTTCCGGTTGCCGTTCTCGTCCTGGCCTACCCGGTACAGTCCCGTAGGCTTTTTTCCCGACTTTTCACTGCTGATGTATTCATCCTGTGGTTCGGACAGCCTGCCGGATTTTTTCTCCTCTGCAGCCTTCTCGGCTTCCTTTGCTTCCTCCGCCCTCTCGGCGGCCTGTTTTTCCTTCACCCTTTCTGCGTAGTCGGTTCTGGAATGTTCATAGTTTCCATTCACCTGCATTGCCATAAGCATGTTCCTCCTGATTTGATATTGTCAGGCAGCCGCCCTTACAGACAGCTTCCTTTTTCTTTTTTCGGCTGTAGAAAGCAACGCGTTAATCCATTCGTTGTGGGATACCTTCTGGGTGCTGTGAATGGATCAACAGCACATGGAGGACAAACTTATTCTCCTGTGTCTCTATACTCATGGCGCCGCCATATTTTTCAGCCACCTTCTTTACGTTTGACAGACCTGTCCCTTTTTTGAACGCGCCTTTCCCATGGAAGCTGTTTTCTATTTCCATCATAAAGAAGTCTCCCTGGATACGCCCGGACACATGGATATATTTTTCTATGCCATCCAGGCATTTACATGCCTGTATGGCATTGTCCAGTGCATTTGACAGAATAATACAGATATCAATGTCCCGCAGACTGCAGGGATATGGCAGAAGGAGGGAACAATCCGCATCGATCCCCATGCTTTTGGCAATCCCCAGCTTGTTTCCCACCAAAATATCCACTACCGGGTTATTGGTACTGCAGGGGAATGACATTTTTTCCGCCATATCGTCCATATCTTCCATATAGCTTACCGCTTCTTCCAGTTTCCCGCTCTGCAGAAGATTTTTCACCACTGCGATGTGGTTCCTGATGTCATGGCGGAACGACTTTGTTTCATCGTAACGTGTCTTCGCTTCCTCCACATACTGGTTCAGGGAATGTTCTTCCTGTTCCAGCAGTGAAATTTCAGTGCTGAGTCGGAAATTCTGCTGCAGCTTCTTATAAGAGAACAAAATGCAGAACAGGCTTAAAAGTCCCAAAAGATGCATTGCAAGCAGCTGCCAGTGACTCAGCAGATACTCGAAAGATCCATCCTCCTCTAAGACTACAAACTGGTAATCAAATGAAAGCATATTAATGTACTCACTCATAATAAAGATCATCAGGATCGGAATGAAAACCAGAAACATTTGCTGCATTTCCGATGCGGTATGAAAGGGATGCGTTGCATCCCTTGGATAAAAAACATCCCTGGAAAAATAGCGATACACCATATAATAGCAAACCCCTGTCAGCAATAGGGACGCAGCCTCACTGGCCAGCATGGCCGCAATACCGGCCGTATCAAAGAAAAAATATGGCAGCCATGCGTATAACAGGCCTATCAGAGATTTCACAATCCCATAGCAGAGCAGCATGATTTCAGTTGTCAGGGCTGCATACAGAAGGGAAGACTTACAATCCGCATGGCAGACCAGAATCCCACATACCGTAAGAAGAAATACCATCGCCACGAAGCCGGTCACCGTGCCAACTGAAAGAAAGCGGGTGACAATCACCGCACATACTCCAAACAGGAAATAAAACGGGAGCAGAAGTTTCTTTTTCAGGATTTTTGCCATGAAATAAAACTGAAAGACCCCCTCAATAAGGCCTATCACATATATATTGAAAAAATCTAAATACTCAGCCATGTTACCTGCCCCCATATCTAAAATTCTCAAATGTTCTTCATATACTGTAGAACAACGCCGGAGAACTCCTTACTCCGCAGCCGTGATACGGGAATCTCTTTGCCATTATCCATACAGGCCGTCCCGTTTTTATAGCCTTTTAAATGTTTCAGATTGATAAGATAGCTCCTGTGGCACCGGTAAAAACGGTTATCCAGCTTTGTTTCCAGATTTTCAATCCGTTCATAATAATCAACAACTTCGCCAGAAGCCAGGTTCAGATATATTTTCCGGTCTATAATCTCACAGAAGATAATCTCATCCTTTGGGATGATACGCCCCTCATATCCCTTTTGCACCAGCAGGCTGTCTTCGCTGGCGTTCTGCATGGAAGCGTACAGGCGCTCCATCGTCTTTTCAAACTGTTTATCATCCACCGGCTTGACCAGATAATCGTAGGCCTGTACCTCAAAAGACTGGAACACCATCTCTTTCAGTACCGTAATAAAGACTAAAATGCCCCGGAACTTATCCGCCCTGAGTCTCCTTGCCGTCTCCATGCCGTCCATGTCCTTCATCTGGATATCCAGAAACAGGATGTCAATCTGCCCATTGTAGCTTAACAGCTCTTCGCCGCTGGAAAACATGCGGAGGCTGATCTCCCGGTTCTTTTTACGAAAGAAATCAGAGACCAGTATCCTTATATGGTCGGACATATATTTTTCATCATCACAGATTGCAATACGAATCAATGTGCCACCTCCTCGTCATTATATCGCCCGCATCTGCTCTACCAGGGATTGCTTTTTCTGTCTGCGCACCATCCAGACAGACAGGATCACTTCCATGCCAAACAGCACAAGGAGGAACAGCCCCATTTGCATGAACGGGAACTGATATGGGACAACTGTACCGGCAAAGGATTTTTTACTTACTTCCGCACAGACTGCCACGGAAAGCGGCAGCCCCAGGATCAGGACTGTAAGCGCCGCAAAAAATGCATAGCACATCCCCTCAATGATATTCATCCGGCACAGCTGCTTCCCGGTCAGGCCAACGGAACGCAGAATACTGTTCTCCTTTTTCCTGGACATCTGGTTGGAAAGTGTCGTATTGATCAGATTGACGACACCAAACAGGAAGACCAGCCAGGAAAGAGCCTGCAGGCTGCCAAAAATAATGCTGCTCTGCATTTTCTCATATTCGATATGTGCCTCTATGGTATCCAGTCCAAGATTGCTGCGGCCGGATACAATCTCCTGCAGGCTGCTTTCCACAGACTCTGCTTTTTTCGGGTCGCTGACAATGCTCCAGGAGTAGTCAAAGCTTTCGATTTCGGGATGCAGGTCAAGAAACAGGCCTTCCGGCGCGAACAGGGCTGCGGAATCCATGGCAAGCGCGCCATGTCCGTTTGCCGCCTTCGCCGTGTCAAACAGTCCGGAAATGGTAACTGTCACGGTTTTCTGGCCCAGGGTCAGTTCCATGGCAGTGCCAACATCCATATCAGCATGATGCTTCTGATAGTTTGTGCCCAGAAGGATACTGTGGTCATCCGCCGGCATGGCGCCGGATACCAGTGCCGCTTCCACATCCATACGGTTTGTGTCCGTCAGCATGTCGCACATACCGGCCTCGGCACTTTCAGGGGTTCCGAATTTTGCGTGCAGGGATCGGCGGGTGACCAGCACAGACCTCACCCCGTCCACAGAAAGAATTTCCTGTTTCAGTTCTTCATCCAGCGGATTGCCGGCAGCCATAACCTCTTCCTCCGGCTGCTCTGAGGACAGATATATCTTTATATCCCCGTCCGGGAAAAACAGCCTTGCGGCCTGCTCCGGCGAGCGTGTCAGAACCATGGAAGATACCACCAGAAGAAGGATCCCGCCCAGGCTCAGGGACACTGCAATACTCACTGACTTTTTACGGTCGCGTCCAAAATTTGCAAACCCCATGGATACGGGACTTAGTTTCCGGTGTTTCTTTCTGTTGCGTACCTTTTCCTGACCTGCCAAAAAACGCATTGCCTCCAGCGGTGAAATATTGGCAGCTATTTTGACCGGTCTGTGAACGGAAGACACCACCATGACCCAACAGACCACCACGGTCAGAAGTACAGCTGCCCCATAATACCCCCCATGGAAACCTTTTGGAAACAGGAGCAGGCCGCCGCCCACGCCCAGCAGGATGCCGATCAGGATCCCAATGCCGCCCAGCCGACCGCTCTCCTTTTTCACAATGCGCCGGAGCTGTTTCGATGTTGCGCCGATGGTACGGAGCTGTCCATAGCTTTGTATTTTGTCGTTCACAGAAATACGGAATATACTCTGGATGACTACATATCCTCCGGCAAGCACGAGGGCGGATATACCGAAAATGGTTACAAAGTCAATAGACTTTGAATTAGAAACAAAATAATTGCTGTTCATCCCTACATGCGCAGAACCAAACTGTGCGGCAATCTCCCGGCAGTGGGCAGCCATGGTCTCCTGGTCAAACTGCCTGTCATTTTTGAAATGCACATAGGCACGGTACCCGTAAGGCTCAAATCCGACCCACTGTGTTAAGGCCTCTTTAGAAACAGCAACGGCACATAGATTCGCTTCCTTTTCTCCCACATTAGACAGGATTCCGGTCACGGTATAGTCTCCATGAAAACTCTCGGTATCCAATCGGACCGTCTCACCAATTTTAGCATTCGAGCCGTAAGCGGAAAGAAAATATTCACTGACAGCGACTTCATTTGCCTGTGCCGGGAGTTCTCCTTTTACCAGCTCCATCTGGCTGCGGGCAATATACACCATGTCACTGTCGCAGTACACATAGGAGGCATTGTATCCCTGCTCCGAATGCTCCTGCCCCAGTAAATAGTATTCGCCCACGCGGGCAAACTCCGGCAGATCCTTCAAGGCCGCAACCCCGGATTCATCCATGCCGTCAAAAACCACTTCATAGGTATCAGCCACCTGATTACGCTGGATCTGTGCAACTGAGACGGATATGACCGCTGACAGGCAAACCAGGAACGCCGCCAGGGCGACGGCGACCACTACCATCAGGTTCCGGCGTTTCTCGCTGGCAAGGCTCCGCTCCGCCAGTTTCTTCACAATGGCGCCGGTGTCATTTTCAAAAGGCCATGTCATGTCCTCCACCTCCTATTCCATCACACGGAGCTGCTCCACCACACTATCTTTTCTACAATACAGGCCAGCCCATTTTGTAAGTGCTAATTGAAGCATAAAAACCAATAAAACATATAAGAGAACCGGTACAGCAGGGAAAGTGTAATTTACAAAGCTAAATCCGGGCACGTTCCCCACAGCAGAGCAAATTGCTTTTCCAATTCCCAGACCGCAGATAAGGGAGGCGGCAAAACTGCCAAGCGTTTGAAATGCATTTTCAAAGCCTATCATACGATACAGCTGTCTGCTGCCTAAACCAACTGCCCGCAGCAATCCCATTTCCTTCCTTCTGGAAATGATATTTGTCATACTGGTATTGACCAGGTTGATGATACTGAATATGGTGATTACCGCTAACAATGTATATACGGCAAAAGATATTGTTCTGAAAAGACTTTGGTACTGCATAGTCATATCCCGCAGTGCTTTGAGCCGCAGCGTGTCATTTGCCGAGACCAGGGAGCGTAGCTCGCTTTCCAGTCCAGCAGAGTTATCTGACTCTGTCCGAATAACAAACGCACTATTTGCGTTATAGGGCACCGTCTGTCTCATTTCGTCTTCGGGCAGAATAAAGGTGACAGCACTGTTTCTGTCAAAAATAACCGCAGATACAGTGTAAGCAAATCCATCCTGCAAATCGGTTCCCGGCTGTAAAAAGGTGACCATATCTCCAACTTCATAGCTTCTCTGCAGGTATGCCAATTCTGTGCTGCCCATATTGATTACAAGAGTATGTTCCCCGATATTATTCGGCTCCGGCAGTACCCCGTCCATCAGAACCCCCTTGTATTTTTCGTAGTCCGCCGGACTCATGCTCATAATGACTGTTTCCATTCCATCTACAGAGGCACGAATTTCCTGTCGACAAACGATTTCGTCCACACCGTCTATCGTCAAAATATGACTTCTTAACTCGTCTGTCAGCAAATTGTTTTCCTGCAATTCTGTAAGAGAAAACGCAGGCGTGACCAGCGCCCGGTTCAGTTCTACCACATAGCTTCCCTCATAAGGAAAGCTCTGCTTTGCCCTTTGTTCAGGATCAAGGGAAGTCAGCAAGGAAGAAATGCCTACAAACAGCATTCCGCTCAAGACCAGCGAAGCAAAGGTCAATATGCTTTTCTTCCTGTTACGGGACAGGTTCATCGCTGCAAGTGAAAACGGTGTAAGGCGCTTCCCGCTCTTCTTCCTCTTTTTTGTTCCACTATAACCGCTGTAACGGAATGCTTCCACAGGCGAAACTGACATGGCAATCCTCGCCGGTTTCAAAACAGACAGCCTTACACAGACAAATACAACGATTCCTGACAAAAACGAAGTTATTATATCAGGAAACAGCAAAAAAGCGCTCCGGTCTATCAGAAAGGACAGCATTCCACCTGCAATACACCCAAATGGAATAAAATGAAGTGCAAGATAATTTCCCTCCCTTGAAATAATCTGTTTGATCTGCTTCTTTGTAGTGCCAATTGTGCGCAGTTGCCCAAAGGAAGTTACATTATTTATCACTGAAATATAAAATATATTGTAGACGACCAGGGAACATACACCAATTAAGACCAGCCCAACGAGCAAAACCGTCAGTACCGTCTCTTCTGACATGTTATTACTGTCGATGTATAAATTATTTACCTGAATATTGTCTGCAGATATCCCGCAGTCCAGGCCAATCGTCCGTACCAGGTCTTTCAGTTCCTGATTTGTATATTTGGCAGTATCACGGACAGAAATCATTGCTGCTGCAGGTCCGGCAGAAAGGGCAGGGTTTTCCCGCACAAAATCCTGTGAGACAATCGCGTTGTACGCAACCCTGTCCCTGTCATTCTCAGCGGTTGTCTGAATAAAACCTGTAATCCGGAAATCGTTTGTTTCTAACTGGCGGCTTTCCTGATTGCGGTAATGAAGGGATATTGTGTCACCAATCCCCGCTTCCAGGTTCAGGGTTTCTATATATCCCCTTTCCACAAGCAGTTCATCCGCCGCCTGGGGCATACATCCTTCCACCAGTGTGATGTTGGAGAGCTCCATAGTTGTTTCATCAGAACATACCATACCCATTGTGATGCCATTCTTCTGCTCTGTCATACCGACAGACTGGTATATGCCCATATTTTGGATACGGGAATCTTTTTCCAGCAAAAAGATATTCTCCTGTGAAAGGTTCTGGAAAATCCCCTGATATGCAGTCGATGCCGCATATTCATTTGTAATGTTAAAAGCATAAGAAGAAACAAATGCCATAATGGCCGCAGCCATAAAGATAATGATCCCAATCAGACGGTTCCTGAAACGGTTCTGTCCAATACGGGCATTTGATAACCTGCGGGTAACGGCACTGGTATCATTTTCAAAAGGCCATGTCATATCTTGCCACCTCCTAATTGCCGCCTGCGGCAATTTTTCCCACGATCCTGCCATCCTCAATCCTTACAATCCGGTCGGCAAGCTGGGCAATCTCGTTGTTGTGGGTAATCATGACAATGGTCTGGTTAAACTCCATGCTGGTACGCTTTAAAAGTCCCAGTACATCGGCGCTGGTCCTGGAATCCAGGTTGCCTGTGGGTTCGTCAGCCAGGATGATGGCCGGTTTGGTAATCAACGCGCGGGCAATCGCGACACGCTGCTGCTGTCCGCCGGAAAGGTTATTCGGCATATTGTGAAGCTTATCTTCCAATGCCAGCATCCTCACAATCTCGTCCATGAACTTCTTGTCTGCCGTGTCGCCGTCCAGCTCCACAGGCAGGACAATGTTCTCATACACATTCAGAATCGGGACAAGGTTATAGTTCTGGAAAATAAAGCCGATGTTGCGGCGGCGGAAAATGGTCAGTTCTTCATCGTTCTTTTTTGCCAGCTCATCCCCACGGACAATAACATTGCCGGACGTGGGCGTATCCAGCCCGCCCATCATGTTAAGCAGGGTGGATTTACCGCTGCCGGACGTTCCGACGATTGCCACAAATTCACCCTGTTCTACTGACAGGCTGACGCCATCCAGGGCACGGGTGATGTTGGGTTCACTGCCATAATACTTTTTCAGGTCGATTGTCTGTAATACATTCATAATCAAATGCTCCTTTTCTTAATTGATAAGGATATAATAAAGGTCAAATGTCACAGAAATGTCCGAAGCGGCATAAAAAATACGGCTGAAATGTTACAAGACTCGGACATTTCAAAAAATTATGTCAGACAGCCAGAAATGGCCGTCCGACATGTGTTATCCTGTAGGGAGCATGATAGAAAATTCTGAACCCTGTCCCGGCTCCGAAGTTACCTTGATATAGCCGCCCTGCCGTGTTACGATCTCGCGGGTCAGATACAGGCCAATACCCACGCCCTGCTCATCGTGTACTTCTTCCTCACGATAGAAGCGCCGGAAAATAGCGGCCTGATTGCTCTCGGAAATACCCTTTCCAGTATCAGACACACTCAGTTTTACATACATTTCCCATTGTTCTGCAAAGACCCGGACAGCGCCTCCGGACGGAGTATATTTCACCGCATTGTCCAGCAGGTTGAACACGGCTTCCGCCGTCCATTTGCTGTCGTGGGAAAGGCAGAGATTCTCCGGGCAGTCCACTGTAACGGAAATATTCTTTTTCTCCGCCGCATATACAATACCGCTTAAGGCCATCGCCAGCGTATCAATCAGAGGGGCCTCTTTCTTTTCCAGCCGGATTGCCCCGGTCTCCAACCGGGAGGTCTTCACAAGGGCCTGGAAAAGAAATTCCAGCTTGTCCGTCTGGCTGCGGATGCCCTGCAGGAACTCCCGCCGCTCTTCTTCTGTGACAGACTTTGAAAGCAGCGTGTCCGTCACCATTTTCAGGTTGCTTACCGGTGTCTTCACCTGGTGGGAAACGTCCGATACCAGCATCTGCAGCTCCTGCCGTTCCTCATCTACCTTCCGCCGGTTCTCCTGCATGATGCCGTACAGCCGTGACAGACGGTAACTGATACGGGCAAAGAGTGTTTCACTGTCCACGGCACGCACAGGCTCTCCGTTTCCGCTTATCATCTGGTCCATTGCCCTGCATAGCTCCCTGGTAAATATGGAAAGCCGTTTACTGAAAAGAACTGTCAGAAGGAACATCCAGACAAGAGCACAGAGCGTCAGCAACCCGCCGTTAATCAGCATCCATATCTCGCCTGTCATCCATAAGAGAACGGCACAGATGGCCAGCATGGACACCGCCATACCAACCCAGGTTAGCAGGAATATCTTTTTTACAGAAATCCGCCCCAGACTCATTTTCTCTCACCTCCCATCCATTGGTATCCAATCCCGTAAATCGTTTTGATGTAAGTGTCACCCTCTGCCTCAATCTTGCCCCGGATCCGGCTGACAGAGGTAGTTAAGGTGTGTTCGTCCACATAGTTTTCATCCGTATCCCACAGCCGTTCCAGAAGGCGCTGCCTAGTCAGGATCTGTTTGGGGTTTTTGCAGAACAGGTACAGCATCTTATATTCCATGGGGGAAAGGGTAAGAGGCTTCCCATTCAACGAAGCTGTCTGTTCTGAAAAGTCCAGGAACAGCCTGCCGTCATCATAAAAATCCTTTGCCAGTCCTCTGTGTTCCAGCATGGCGAACATGGCCCGTATTTTCCGCAGCAGCGCCCCAATGGAAAAGGGCTTGGTAATATAATCCACCGCCCCGACTTCATACCCCCGGATCTGGTCGCTCTCCTGGTCGTTGGCCGTCAGGAAAATCACCAGTGTATCGGGGTTCTCCGGTTTTATGAGCCTGCACAGGTCATAGCCGCTGCCGTCCGGCAGGTTGATATCCAGAAGCACCAGGTCATATTCCGTCTGCGCCAGTAGCTCGGCGGCTGTACCTGCATTCAGGGCCGATACGGTATCGTAACCCTCAGAAATCAGGTTGTAGGTCAGCGTTTTATTTAAAAGGGCATCGTCCTCTACCAGTAAAATCCTCTTCATAGCCACACTCCTTTCTATTTTTATAGTATAACAGGAAAATGTCCGTGAAATGTTACAGGGAATTATTTTTCCCTAATATCCATATCTCTTTCTATATTTCAAAAACATAAAGGCAGACAGGACAAGCGCCATCAGTTCCGCCACAGGCGTTGCCAGCCAGATACCGTTCACGCCAAAAACCAGGGGAAGTATCAGCATGGTAATCAGCATAAACACAAAGGACCTTGAAAATGCAAGGATGGCCGAAACAATCCCATTAGACAATGCAGTAAACATCCCGCTGGCAAAAATGTTAAACCCGATAAAAAGCAATGCTACCATGCATATCCTGTTTCCCGTTACCGCCAGATCATAAACCGGGTTGTCCGGGCGGGCGAATACAGAGACCAGCGGCCTTGTCAGCACAAAGGAAACAGCAACCGTAATCATTGAGAGCACTGCAATCACTTTCATACTCAACCCAACCAGCCTTTTTAATTTATCATGGTTCTGTTCCCCATGATAAAAACTCAGCATGGGCGCGACCCCATAAGAATATCCTGTATACAGGGAGCTTGCAAACATCAGCACATACATGATGATGGTAACCGCCGCCACACCGTCCTCCCCAACATAATGAAGCATCGTCCAGTTGAACATCATAGTAATGATCCCGGTGACAAGCGCCGTCGCCATCTCAGAACACCCATTTGTGGCAGCATTTGCAAGGACTTTAAAGCGGAATACCGGTTTTCTGAAATGCAGCAGGCTCTTTTTCCGGCCAAAAACAAACAGGCCCGCAACCGCTGTCACAGAATATCCAAGTCCTGTTGCAACCGCCGCACCGCCAATCCCCATATCAAATACAGCAATCAATACATAATCAAGTACCATATTTAAAACACCGCCCGCCACAGAACAGATCAGGGATAAGGCTGCTTTCTCACTGGCTATCATATACAGGGTAAAGTTATTCATTAACAAAATGGGAATCGTAAACAGCAGATAACGGCTTAAATATTCCACACAATACCTTTCCACATCCGCCGAGAGATTCATCCCCGCGAATATCCGGCCTGTTGCCATATACCCGGCTGCGCACATGAACGCCCCAACCAGCACATTCACCAGAATCAGAAAGGTAAAGTCCTCCTTCGCCTCCTCACGCTTTCCTTCCCCCATCTTTTTCATAATGACTGCGCTGCCTCCGGTGGCAAGCATGGTAGAAATGGCTGTGACAAGCTGTATGACCGGCGCAGTCAGATTGATGGCTGAAAGGGCATTGGTGCCGATCAGGTTCGACACGAACAGGCCGTCAACCATGGTATAAAAAGACATGAACACCGTCATGGCAATGGTGGGTACGGCAAATTTTACAACATTTTTCAGAGTTACAGATTTTTCGTAAGCATTTGAATTTTCCATCGATTTTTCCTCCAGTCACCTTGTATTTTCTTCCTGCATACAGTATCATAGACCGTACAGTAACAGTACGGTCAATAGCGGATCGGGAAATTTTATGGATATTATCAGGAGACAGAAAATTGAGTAAGAAAAACCAGTTCCTTACCATAGGACAATTCGCCGCCCTCCATGGCATAAACAAAAAAACACTGATGTGGTATGATGAGATCGGCCTGTTTGGGCCTGCTTCTGTCAACCCAGAAAATGGATACCGCCGCTATAATTACCACCAGAGCCCCTTGCTGGAAACCATCCTCCTGCTCCGGGAACTGGAAGTCCCCATCAGCGTAATACAGGATTTCATGAAAAACCGCTCCGCCGAAAACCTGAAAGACCTCCTGGATGAAAAAATAGCTGACCTTGACCTTAAGATCACCCATCTGCAGGCCGTCCGGGAAACCCTCTGCACACACCGCCAGAATATGGCCGCCCTGCTGACAATGGATCTTTCTGAGATCAGCGTAATAGAAAAAGAAGAACGCTGCCTGATTACAGTAGATATCACAAAAGACACTACTTTTGAAGAGGAAGTTGAACTCATTACGGCTGAAACGGAAAAATACCATCTTGGACGCCTGCATCATGCTACCTATGGTTCTATGATCTCCGTTTCCAGCCTCCTTGACGGTAATTTTGATGATTATTCCAGACTGTTTATAGAGATTCCCCTGCTCACATACCAGAAGGGCCTGCACCTGTCGCCCGGAGGCAAATATCTGAGAGCTTTCCACAAGGGTGACTTAAGTAAAATGCCAAAGCGCTACGAAGAAATTTTTGCATTCACAGAAAAACATAACCTGACACTCCACGGATTTTCCTATGAGATGGGCATAAATGAAGATGTCATTGACCGGATAGAAGATTACATTGTACAGATTGAAATTCCTGTTCTCGGATAAATATATCTCTGTTTTCTATCTCCGTCAGGTAATATCCCGTTTCTGATATACCTTTACCGCAATCCGGTACGAGATAAAAAACCAGATAACAGAAATGATAAGCACAATAGTAAAAGCCAGAAGCAGATTTTCCTTCACAGGAAAAATTAAATTTATAAAAAGCACAAGCCCCGTAATAATCCCTGTCCCTGCCATAAAAGACATCATAAAGACAATCTGCGATTTTTCCGGGTCAAATAAGTATGCGCACGGCAGACTGAGGCCTCCCGCCAACAGGGCAGCGCTTATCCCGATAGTGCCATACATACATAAAGAATACAGCGTTATATCCATACCGAAACAGGCAAGGACAACACAGGGAACCAGCGCAGTAAGCAATCCCAATATGGCAAGCAGGATGTAAAATAAAAACTTCTCGCCAATAATCTGCTGCTTTGATACCGGCATGGTTACGACATTTTTATTCCATTTGGATGATGCGTCACTGGTAATACTGATAAAGACTGCTGTTGTGGCGGCAACCGGAGCCAGAACCAGAAGCGCGCTAATTTCCAGCAAAAAGGACAAACCAAAGCCCAAAACAACCAGGCTGACAATAGTTACGAGGATATTGCTCCTGGCAATATAAAGGTCTTTTACTAAAATGCCCTTCATCGCTTTTCCCCCTTTACATAAAGCAACATAATCTCATCAATCGTTGCAGGGACAACCAGAGCTTTCGGATACCTTTTTTGTATCCTCTCCCGGTCTGAAACTAATACCTGCCATTCACAGTCCATTGCACGGTACGAAATGATATCGGATTTATTCAGCGCGCCAAACTGTGCCGCACCGCACCTGATGATGCCATATCGCCCGGTCAGTTCAGCTTTGGGCTTCTCAAAAACTACTTTCCCTTCATGGATAAATACGATATAATCAGCAATCTTCTCCAGGTCACTGGTAATGTGGGAGGATACCAGTATGGAATGCTCCTCGTCCTGCACGAAATCCAGCAGCATATCCAGAATGTCATCCCGGACAACCGGGTCTAAGCCGCTGGTGGCTTCGTCAAGAATTAACAGCCTGGAATGATGGGAAAATGCAGCAGAGATAGCCAGCTTCATCTTCATTCCTTTTGAAAACTGTTTAATCTGCTTATCAGGCGGCAGTGAAAACTGTTTCAACAGGCGCAAATAAACCTGTTCGTCCCACGTCCTGTAAATGTTTTTCATAACCCGGTTCAATTTTCGCGGAGAAAGAATTTCCGGATAATTGCTGCCATCGAACACGACACCGATCTGTTCTTTGATATCCCCGTCCAGTTCCTCACTATCTAAAATGGAAACAACGCCATCTTCCTTTTGAATCAACCCTAAAGCGGCATTGATGGTCGTACTTTTTCCTGCGCCGTTTTCTCCAATCAGCCCGACAATGGAGCCGCCAGGAACAGTGAACGAAACATGATCCAACGCAAAATCCTTATAAGTTTTGGTAAGCCCTGATACCATGAAAGCATTTGCCATCACCATTCCTCCTCATACAATACTGTTAATAAACTGACTGATTTATTCAACTGTTTATCATCATAGAAATAACAGCTATTATAATCTGCCCGAATCATCCCAGCAACCTGTATGTTGTGAAATGCTATCTGAATGCCGTGAACGACTGTGAACTGTTTCCATGATCTGAACTGGATTGCTTCTTAAATGCATATCCATCTTCTCTGACACACAGTGCAAATGATCAACGCGACCGGTGAGGGCACAGGAAACGGTAATGGAAGGTGTGCATTTTTCAGAATAGGACAACTTTATCTCAACATAGATTGTAAAGAATATGCAGCAGGAGGAAATATGGACATCCAACAAGATGATTTACAGACCATTGACATCCATCAACTGGCAGACATCAGGGATATCAAGATAGACACCACCAAAGACAAGGCAACACGGATCCGAGAATTTATCCAGGCAATTAAAAACCCTTACTGCTTCCGTTATGACAATACCGTTATAAAGGTTTCCTTCAGCAAGGAAGGAGAATCCTTCCAGGATATCCTCCAGGAATACTTTAGTTCTCCGGTAAATTGTGAATAGCCTGAAAGTCATGATTTTACGCACTTTTCATTATGTTTGACTTGTGAAGCAATCATGCATTTATATTTTTAGACTATTCCGATTGTTCAGAAAGGATGAATAACTGTGAATATAAATGACAGTTTTCAAAAATGGATGGCGGTAGATTATGTCCGCCTTTCAAAAGAGGACGGTGATAAAGAAGAAAGTGACAGCATCAATAACCAGAAGGCTCTGATTCTAAATTATATCAAAGAGTGTTCAGACCTGTGTCTGGTCGGACACTATTCAGATGATGGGTATACCGGGGTGAATTTTAATCGACCTGGTTTTAAACAAATGATGAAGGACATCTCAAAGGGACAGATCAACTGCATTATTGTGAAAGACCTGTCACGTTTTGGGCGCAACTACATAGAAACAGGCCGCTACATTGAAAGAATCTTCCCTTCTCTGGGAATACGTTTTATTGCAATCAATGACGGTTATGACAGCCTTCACAATAACTCATCTGCAGACCAGCTTCTGTTGCCCTTCAAAAACCTGATTAACGACGCATACAGCCGTGATATATCTATAAAAGTCCGTTCTCATCTCGATATAAAGCGCAAAAGGGGCGAATTTGTAAATCCGGCTGTTCCTTATGGTTACACACGCTCAGAATCAGATAGGCATCAACTTATAGTGGACGAACCGGCCGCGCACATCATTAAACTAATTTTTTCAAAAAAATTAGATGGATTTAGCAACCAGCAGATTGCAGAATCCTTAAATGAAATGAAGGTATCAACACCGTCGATCTATAAACAGGAGCATGGTCAATGGGGAAAAAATGTCTTTCAGATTTACAACTCCCCTAAATGGTATGGGACTACTGTAAGGCGCATCCTGGAAAATGAAGTCTATACTGGCACTTTGCTTCAGGGAAAAACCTATCGTCCCAACTATAAAATTCGAATCCCTGTTAATAGACCGAAAGAAGAGTGGTTCCGGACAGAAAATTCCCATGAAGCAATCATCAGCAGAAATGATTTTAATCTGGTTCAGAGTATTCTGGGTTCCGATACCTATCACCAAGCTGACCAAAAGACCGTTTATCTCTTCTCTGGTCTCATTTACTGCGGAAACTGCCACCAGACCTGCAGACGAAGACAAAGCTCCGGGAAAAAGGGAACCTATCATTACTATGGATGCTATTTGAAGAATCATAAAGCTTGCTGTAAAGGTTACACTATCAGTGAATCTACACTAACACAGGCAGTACTGGATATTCTCCATCTGTATATAAATGATCTATCCAACCCTCGACAGGTGCTTGATTTCTTAAAGCAGCTTCCAGCCAAACAAAATGGTTCGGAAGAATTATCACAGAAACTTCGTCACATTGAAGAGAGTCTGAAAAAATACCGCCGGCTTGTATCGTCCCTCCATGAAGATTATCATGACGGACTGCTGAGCAAAGAAGAATACCTGGACCTAAAAGCTGCATATGGAGAGCAAATATCAGAGCTTACCGATGCACTGGAAAACATAACAAATCGCAGAAATGAGTTAATAAACTCTTTCACGAAAATATCCACATATGTAGAACAATTCCATAATTATCTAAAGACACCTTCACTTGAACGCAGGATGCTGGTATCCATGGTAAAAAGGATTTATATTTATCCCAAAAACCGGGTTCATATTATTTTTCGGTTTTCAGATGAATTTAAAAATTTTTCTAATGTATCACCGGATGACTCCTCCCTTACAGACTCTACCAAAAATCTGGTTGGAAAGGATGCAGTTGATTAATGCCACACAAAAAACGGGTTGATAACTTAAATATTTCTCAGCATGCTTCTATCCCGATTTACCTGACTGGTCTCTACCTTCGCCTGTCTCATGAGGAAGCTGCGGGCGGATTGTCACTAAGTAACCAAAGAGAATTTTTGCTGCGCTTTGTAGAAGAACAAAAAGATTTAAAAGTAATGGATATCTACTCAGATAATGGAGAAACTGGAACAAACTTTGAACGTCCAGAGTGGAACCGCCTCATGGAAGATGTAAGACAAAAACGAATTAACTGTATCGTTGTTAAAGATCTTTCAAGATTTGGCAGGAATTATATTGAATGCGGGAATTACCTTGAGACAGTTTTCCCTTCTTTAGGTGTTCGTTTCATTGCGGTCACAGATCACTATGATACCAATCATCTTGATGCAAAGGATCTGCCATCATTAAGTATTATCATTAAAGGAATTGTCAACGAGGCTTATGCTAAAGATATCTCCCGTAAAATATTTACTACCAAAGAGAGCCAAAGGAAAAATGGACAGTATTATGGAAATGTACCACCCTATGGATATTTAAAGGATTCATGTGATCCCCATCATCTGCTCATCAACCCTGAGACAGCTCCCGTTGTTCGTCAGATTTTTCAATGGAAGCAGAATGGCTTAACTCATTCGGAAATTGCTAGACGCTTAAACGAAGCTTCTATTCCAGCCCCTATGCGCTATCAGTTCCTGGCTGGTGCTGTGAAAGCAAAGCGTTTTGAGCACAGCATCTGGCAAAGAGTGACCATCAAAGTGATTTTGGAAAACCGTACCTATACCGGGGATCTTGCAATGGGTAAAAAACGCCAAAATCTTTCCATGAACGTTACAAAGGTCCATTCAATTCCCTATGAAGATTGGACAATAACCGCCAATACCCACGAGGCGATCATCAGCCATGAAACCTTTTTTGAAGTACAGCGCATTTGCGCAAAAGAGCTGGAAACAAATCAAAACCGAAGGTACTCTCACTCGGATATTCAAAATCCAGATGACATTTTCGAAGGACTTATCTTCAGTAATGCCACTGGCCTGAAAATGTACAGAGCTTGCAACTATTATGAAAAGTATGGTGCAAAATACCGTTATGCTACGATTGCGCAAAGAGATTTCGAGTATACTGCCTGCTCCATTGTAAGTATAAAGGAAGAGCAGATTAAGGCAGCATTGAGCTGCTTTTTTCAAAAACAGGTAGAATTAATTTTAGAATTAAGCGTTTATCTGGCTGAATCCCAAAGTCAGGAAACTGTCGCAAATCGAAAGGAGGAATCTGAATATATGCAATCTTTACTCGAATTTCATAGAACTGGATTACTGACAAAAGCGCTCTTGCATAGGCTAGTTGAAAAAATCTACATCCATGATTCCAAGACTATAGAAATCATTCTCAAGTATAAGGACGAATTACAGCCCATAATCCACTTCCGTGAAAGTGGGGTGCTTACATGATCATTCAAAACATTCTTGCCTGCTATCTGCGAATATCAGATGAAGATTTAGATTTAAAGCAGAATCTTCTAAAAGATGAAAGCTCCAGTATCAGCGCCCAGCGCAAACTAATCCACGATTATATCCAGTCCCACGAGGATCTGTGCAGATTGGAAATCCATGAGTTTTTGGATGATGGATACTCTGGTACAAATTTTGACCGCCCCTCCATTCAACAAATATTCCAGCTCATAGCTCAAGGGCAGATTGCATGTATCATTGTAAAAGATATGTCACGGTTTGGAAGAAATTATATCGAAACCGGCAGCTACATAGAACAAATTTTTCCAAAACTGGGAGTTCGTTTTATTGCTGTCAATGATTCTTATGACAGTATGGAGTATTTTGGCAGCACTCCCGGAATTGATATGACCTTCAAAAATCTACTTTATGACTACTACAGTAAGGATTTGTCAATCAAAGTGAAAAGTATTAAAAAAATACAGCAACAGCAGGGAGACTTTGTAGCTGCAAAACCACCCTATGGATATATCATCTCTCCCTCAAATCGGCACCTCCTGGAAATTGATCCGGAAGCTGCTAATACTGTAAAATTAATTTTTGAACAGACTCTTGCAGGTCAAAAGCCTTCTAAAATCGCCAGGCAGTTAAATGATTTAAAAATTCCAACTCCTGCCCAGCGATTACATGCTCTCTATGGTTTTCACTTTGGCGGAATGTCATTGGACGAGTTAAAGGCACAATTCTGGAAGCCATATCAGATCACCTCGATTTTGAAAAACGAAACATTGACTGGAGCCACTGTTAACAATCGTGTTCAGGTAAAGGGCATAGGCAGTAGAAAATGTAAAAGGCAAAAAGCAGAAGATCACGTTATTGTCAGAAATACACATGAAGCAATTATTGACTTAAAGACCTTCCAAAAAGTCGCCGAAATCATTCAAAATCGAAGAGTGGTGAACACAAAAGGACGAAAAAAGAATGAAAATCTGTTTTATCAAAAAATTTATTGTGGGCATTGTGGTTGCAGGCTGAAACATGATGTACACACACACCATGGACATGTTCGTGCCTCATACTACTGTCCACATGCAAGACCCGCAGGTGGTGAAACCTGTACGGTAAAGTCTGTGAAAGACGAGCTCCTAAGGATGTATATCCTAAAGCCTCTTCAAGCACAAGCGCTACTTATCCTGGATCGAAACATAAATCTTCCAAAAACGGAAAAAGAAAATCTCTCAGAGCGCTTACGACTTATTCTTCACCAGCTTGACCAAAGTAAGGAAATCATGCCCCGCTTATATGAGGAATATAAATCCGGTAAAATTTCCCGACAGCAATTCATGCACCAAAAAGAGAATACTGCTGCGAAAGTACAGCTTCTAAATTCTGAACGTGACGAACTGGAAAAGGAACTGACGCAGATTGACTCTTTGCTGAAAAAATCAGAGTCAGAATCTCTGCTAGAAATAACCAAATTAGAAACTCTAACGGGACATGCCGTAGACCTGTTCATAAACAAGGTCATTATCCATTCAACCCAATCGATTGAAATCATATGGAAAGGGAACGATTTATACGAAGAATTTTGCTCCCTTTGAAACCTAATACTCCACAATCACAATAGGCTTTGAAGTCTTTTTAAGAAGAAAGTAACTGTCATTCCCCTTTGCTTCCCGCCGATTGTCCGGGTCCAGGCTCTTTAGCTGCTCTTGTATCACCTCCGCAAGCTGCTTACTGTTTTCGCTGGTGGAATAATAAAACACCTGAGCGCCCTTTACATACTCCTCATGATAGCTGTTCTGATGGATACTCACCACAATCTCTGGGTCAGCCTTTTCGATAATCTCCAGCCTTCTTTTCATGTCCTGCACTTTCTTATTGGAAGCATCCTCGTCATAAAGTCCATCATCACTTTCCCGCGTCATTATCACCTCTACACCCTCTGCCTGCAAAAACCTTTTTAAAATTTCCGCTATTTTCAGGTTCAGCTCTTTCTCCAGTTGGTTGTTTATCCCTACCTTACCAGGGTCAGAGCCTCCATGTCCGGCATCAATTACCACACAGAGTTTGTTTTTATTTCCCACCTGCTGAGAATTTACATAAACGGCCCCCTCCCTTGCCACTATAAACATGGATACCATCAGTATTCCTACCATCACCAGCTTTAAAATTCTGTTCTGATTCTCTGTCACTTAGCGCCTCGCCACATTATTCCTCCCTAATATTTATGAAAAATAAGCTGCAGGTAGACCTGCAGCTTATTTTGTGAGATATACACCAATCACATCCCATATCTCCGGCTTCTCATAACCAAGCCTCCAGCTTGCCACACCACCGATCTGATACTTCTCCATAATATTGAGCTTCACCTCTATGGAACTTGCATCCTCAAGCCATACCTGAAAAAGACTTCCTCCCTCCGTATATTCTCCATAGTTCTGGCAGGTCTCCTCATCCCACTCTGTTGCAATATTGTGTGCTCTTACGTATTCCTCCGCCGCTTCCATACCTACGGCCTGACTGCCAAGCTTCCCGTCAGCCGTTTCCCAGATCCTGGTATAAAAGGGAATGGCATTGATCACCTTATTCGCCGGCACCTGCTCCACTGTCTTCGCAATACCATCTTCCACAAAATCGATGGAAGCAACACTTCCAGCCTCCGAGCTTCCTGCATAGTGCTCATCATACCCCATAATCACCACATAATCTGCCACTACTCCCTGTTCCTCCCTGTCGTAATGATGGGTATCACCACGGGGAACATAGTTGTCCACAGACAACACGATTCCATTTCGCCTACAGGGAATAGACAACTCCCGAATAAACTCTATAAAATGTTCTCCACAATCCGCACTGATCAACTCGAAATCCACATTAATTCCATCAGCACCACAGGCAAGCACCTCATTCACAAGTCCGTCAATCAGCTTCGCCCTAATTGTGGTGGAGGATAGGATTTCGTACATATTTAATGCATCTTTATATTCGATATTTTCAACCAGCGCCCAGACCTCAAGTCCCATGTCATGAGCCTTATTTACATAGCTCTGTTCAGCAAAACTGGTAAAGTTTCCTTCATTATCGCTCAACTTAAACCAAGTAGGTGAAATCACATTCAATCCTCTGGTATTTACCGTCACTTCCTCAAGCGTCCCATTACCACCCACAGAGGAAATGGAATGCCACCCCATATTGATCTTATAGTCTCTAGTCAGGCTGGAATATTCCGGCTCCTCATAGTCTGTTACCGGAATTGGGAGCTCTGAGATGCTCTCTGAAAGGCGTTTATTCTCCACATAACCAATAATGGCATCCTCCGTTTTCACCTTACTCCAGGTCTCCATCTGTTCAAGAACAGTTACCTTCTCTCCAACTTCCACATCCTTAAGGATCTCACTCTTTACTCCTCCCAAAATCCTCACCGCTGTATTTTTACTGATTTCAGCCACCTGCTTCTCATCCCACCTGGTATAAATCTGCAGACGGTTCGGCTCCTCAAAGCTTTCATAAGAAAAATTGGCATACCTCTTCACATAGTCAAGGGCCACGTACAAGGTCTCTCCCTCATATCTAGCCGGAATATACGAAAGCGTGTCAGTTCCTTCCTTACTATTTACCTCACTGCTTCCAATCTCATTTCTGATGATATCGTCAGGAAGTGTGTATAATAAAAGCCCTTCCTTCTCATCTTCATAGAAGCGGTCATTAAAATATTCATGAACCGTACTCAGCTCCACATAATAAGTTCCATCTATCAGCCGGCTTCTTTCTTCTATCAATTCATCCTGCAGCACAATGGCTACATCCTGTTCTCCTCCCATATGAAAGTAAGCGGCCAGATCGGCACGCTCTTTTGTGTAAGAATATTTTTCCATAAATTTTATTCCAAAGCTTACGCCACCAATTACTATAATAAGGACGACTGCAATCAAAACAGGTATTATTTTTTTCTTCATCCCGTAACCTCCAATCGCCCTATATTATAGCAAACTATTCCTACACCGTCATTACTAAATTTGACTTTTTATAACATTTTATTTTTGGTATGTGATCGTAAATATCTGCATATTGCAGGCACTTTTCTGCTAAGGTTGTCGGCGGCCCAGTAGCTTTATCATTATAAGGGGCTTTCTGCTGCTAGGAGCCGCCGACAGCCAATTATTGCAGTCAGGAGGCATTCAGTCATCCGCAGATATCCTGTCATACCTGATTTCTTTTATTTTTCCACATTCATCCGTTATATAATCCGGCATATACACTGTATCTTCGTTAATACAATTTTCTACAATAAACTCCGTAGTGGACGGAATGCCATTTAAGAACAGCTTGATGCCTTCTTTTTCCAGCTTTTTAAGCCTTACCTTAAGTAATGCGGAATCGTCTTCACATTTTGAGGTCATAGTTTCTCCTATCTGCTTCGGAATACATTTTCTGACAATTTCCAAAAGGCGTCCGTGATATGTCATGTCAAAAAGATAAATTAATTCCGAAACTGATTATAGTTTCAATAATAATGACGATAATAGAAACAGGTAAGATGCCGGATACGTATCTAAAAAATAAATTACCGCTGCGAATTTCCAATAGGGTGAATTATAATTAGGTGAAAATCTATAGAAATATTCGCGACAAGCACAAAGCCTGTAGACATCCCTTCGTTATAAATAAATGAATGGTAGAATAAAATAATCACAGAGCCTAACGACTCGAAGGGATTTAGACAAAACCGGTCAAAATGGCTGTAGCTCTTTAAATGCCCAGGCCGGTTCTTTCTGACTTAAGTTTATTTAGATTCGTGAAAATAAAGCTAAAAATTAATGCCTCCCTCCGATACAGATTTATCCGGAAGCATCTCACGAATATGATTATAGTGTTTATTACCAAATTTTTCAAGTACAAATTCGATAAATTTATTTATTTTTAACAAATCCATAAGAAAACAATAAAATTAAAATAAATAGCTAAAAAATTATAAAATTTTTTTAAACTGTTTTTCTGTCCTATTGACTTAAATTCGTTCAAAGTATAATATATTTTTAAGTGACTGTACATGTCACCAAACAACAGGATAACAGTATCTTATATAGTAAGAGGATGTGATAATATGAAAATCGAAAAAGTTAATGATCATCAGATTCGCTGTACCCTTACCAGAGAAGACCTGGCTGACAGAGAATTAAAGCTCAGCGAACTTGCTTACGGTACCGAAAAAGCCAAAGATCTATTCCGTGACATGATGCAGCAGGCATCTTTTGAATTTGGATTCGAAGCGGAAGACATTCCTTTAATGATAGAAGCAATCCCATTAAATTCCGAATGCATCGTCCTGATCATCACCAAGGTCGAGGATCCTGACGAACTCGATACCCGTTTTTCAAAGTTTGCTCCGTCTGTTCACGAGGATGGGAATACCTTAGATGAGGTTTTAGACACTATAGCCGAGGGGGCCGACGATGTTCTTGATCTGTTTAAGAAGATTCAAAACAGTAAGGCAGGAGCTGCCTCCGAGCAGACTCAGACTGCCTCTGGAAGCAATGCAGGTATTGAAGATGCTAAGCGCTCCTTTAAAAATGCTCTTCAAAAGAAGCTTGCCGCCTCCGTCAGTTCTGCTGCTCCCGTAGACCTAACCAGAATTTATTCCTTCGAGAGCCTTAGCGAGGTCATCGGTTCAGCCCATGTGCTTTCCGCTTATTACAAGGGTGCTAACTCCTTATACAAACAGGAAGATGGTTCCTACCTTCTAGCCCTGTCAAAGAGCGAGCATACCCCCGCTGAGTTCAATAAGGTGTGCAATATTCTTTCCGAATATGGCGCAAGCATCCGGTCCGTGCCGGCTTCCCTTGCCTACCTGGAAGAACACTTTGAGCCAATCATACAAAATACTGCGCTGCAGTCGTTATCTAGTCTCTGAGCCAACAACGGACAGTACGCTCCGCGAACTGTCCGTTGTTAGTAAACCTTCATGCACCGCTGACACGGCGCACCACCACGACATGAAAGCCGGCACATCAAAACATGCCGGCTTTTGTTCATATAATCTTTTTTCACTCAGACAATGACGTTTAAAGCGCTTCGATCTTCGTCATCAGATCGTTGATATCCATACCGTGAACCATGGCCGCCTCCTCAAGGCTCTCCCCCTGGGCAGAAGGGCAGCCGAGGCAATGCATCCCTGCCTCCATGAGTATAGGTGCAACGTCCGGATTGGTCCTTAAAATTTCACCGATCGTCATTTCTTTCGTAATCTGTGCCATGTGATCTAACCTCCTTATTTTAAACTTTTCTATTACTGCCAATATTTGTAACAGTTTTCAGTATAATACTTTGCCCACTTTCTGACAAGACTATTATCAAACCTTTTGACATACACATTTATCCTAAAAAAGCAAACTCTCTCATACTTTGCAGACCAGCTTACTGAAATATAAAATTTCCCTAAAATCCGTACCTTGTTCATAAAAAAGTACACTCTTTGCCTTGACTCGCAATGACTTTGTAACATATAATGAAACTACGGTAATCGCATGATTTTTATGCACAAATAAATTCATCAATTAATTGAGGAGGCTTACACAAAATGAGACCAGAATGGAAAGATTTTGTAGGCGGCAAGTGGGAAAATGAAGTTAATGTACGTGACTTCATCCAGAGAAACTATCATCCCTATGATGGTGACGAGTCCTTCTTAGCCGAAGCTACACAAGACACAAAAGACTTATGGCAGATGGTACTTGAGCTGCAGAAGCAGGAGCGTGAAGCAGGCGGCGTTCTTGATATGGATACCAAGGTTGTATCCACCATCACATCCCATGGCCCTGGTTATTTGGACAAATCCAAGGAGAAGATCGTGGGATTCCAGACAGATAAGCCCTTCAAGCGTTCCCTTCAGCCTTACGGCGGTATCAGAATGGCTGAGAAAGCTTGCTCCGACAATGGTTATGAAGTAGATCCCGAGATCAGCGAGTTCTTCTCCACCCACAGAAAAACACATAATGCAGGATGTTTCGATGCTTACAATCAGGAAATGAGAGCATGCCGTTCCGCTCATATCATTACAGGTCTTCCGGATGCTTACGGACGTGGACGTATCATCGGCGACTACAGACGTGTAGCTCTGTATGGTATCGACAGACTGATTGAAGACAAGCAGGCTCAGAAGGATTCCACCGGACGTGTTATGACCGACGATGTGATCCGTCTCCGCGAAGAGCTCTCCGAGCAGATGGTTGCTCTTAAGATGATGAAAGAGATGGCTGCTTCCTATGGCTGCGATATCTCCAAACCTGCAACCAATGTTCAGGAAGCAATTCAGGCTACTTATTTCGGATATCTGTGTTCCGTTAAAGAGCAGAACGGTGCTGCTATGTCCCTTGGACGTACCTCCACTTTCCTTGACTGCTACGCAGAGAGAGACCTTGCAAATGGTACCTTCACCGAGAAGGAGATCCAGGAATTTGTTGATCACTTCATTATGAAGCTGCGCTGCGTTAAGTTTGCACGTACTCCTGAGTACAACCAGATTTTCGCCGGCGATCCCGTTTGGGTAACCGAGTCCCTTGGCGGTGTTGGCGTTGACGGACGTCCTATGGTAACAAAGATGAGCTTCCGTTATCTGCACACCCTGACCAACTTAGGATCCAGCCCTGAGCCTAACCTTACAGTTCTCTGGTCCACAAGACTTCCTGAAAACTGGAAGAAGTACTGCGCTAAGATGTCTATCCAGACCTCTTCTATCCAGTACGAGAATGATGACCTTATGAGAGTAACTCATGGTGACGATTATGGTATCGCATGCTGCGTATCCTCTATGGTAATTGGTAAGGAAATGCAGTTCTTCGGAGCAAGAGCAAACCTTGCAAAATGTCTGCTTTACGCTCTCAACGGCGGTATTGATGAAGTTACCAAGAAACAGGTTGGACCTAAGTATCGTCCTGTAACCGGCGACGTTCTTGACTATGACGATGTATACAGCAAATTTATTGACATGATGGAATGGCAGGCAGATGTATATGTTAATACTCTGAACATTATTCATTATATGCATGACAAATATTGCTATGAGAGAGCTGAGATGGCACTCCATGACAGAGATGTTAAGCGCTATTTCGCAACTGGTGTGGCAGGTCTTTCTATCGTTGCTGACTCCTTATCAGCAATCAAGTATGCCAAGGTTGAGCCCATCAGGGATGAAGACGGTATTATCGTAGACTTCAAGACCACCGGTGAGTTCCCGAAATATGGTAACGACGATGACCGTGTAGACAGTATCGCACAGGAAGTTGTACACAAATTCATGACCGCTATCAGAAGACATCATACCTACAGGAACGGTGTTCCCACCACTTCCATCCTCACCATTACATCCAATGTAACTTATGGTAAGGCAACAGGTAACACTCCTGACGGACGTAAGAAAGGCCAGCCTTTTGCACCCGGTGCTAACCCGATGCACGGACGTGACACCCACGGTGCAGTAGCATCCTTATCTTCCGTATCCAAGCTTCCTTTCAATGATGCACAGGATGGTATCTCCAATACCTTCACCATCATTCCTGGAGCTCTTGGCAAAGAAGACAAGGTATTTGCAGGCGATATCGAACTCGACCTGAACAAATAAATAAAAATATAACCTAATTCCAGGAGGTACAATGCAATGGATGACAAAAAAATGGTTGATGATCTTGTAAAAATGCTGGATTCCGGCATGGCAATGGGCGTGGGACACGTAAATGTGGACTACGATGAGTCGAAAGAGGAGTCAAAAAATGTTCAGACCATGGGATGTACAGATTGCTCCAGAACCCCTCTGGCATGCAGCGTACCTACCCTGGAGGACGGTTTGGACGATTTTCATTAAAATGAACGAGGAGGTAAATTACCATGGCATCAAGCACAGCACAGGTAGATAACTTAGTATCATTGTTGGATGGCTACGCTACAAAGGGCGGACATCACCTTAACGTAAATGTATTAAACAGAGATACATTATTAGATGCTCAGAAGCATCCCGAGAACTATCCTCAGCTTACAATCCGTGTTTCCGGATACGCTGTTAACTTCATCAAGTTAACTCCCGAACAGCAGGCTGACGTTATTTCCCGTACTTTCCATGAGTCAATCTAAGGAAGTATTTGTCCAAAAGACAAATTAACAGAAATAAGTTATGCTGACAGACCCTCCGGTCATTTTGGCCGGAGGGTTTTATTCAACAACAGGAGGTCTTTATATGCAGGGAAGAATCCATTCTATTGAAAGCTTTGGCACTGTAGATGGGCCAGGAACCCGCTTTGTAGTATTTGTACAGGGCTGCCCCATGCGCTGCGCCTATTGCCATAACCCGGATACCTGGTCCATGAGCGGCGGAACTATGATGGAGCCGGAGGAAATCTTTCAGCAATACAAAAGAAATGAAGAATTTTATAAAAATGGAGGCATTACCGTCACTGGCGGTGAGCCATTGATGCAGGTAGATTTTTTGATCGACTTTTTTACCATCGCCAAGGCAAACCATGTTCATACTTGTATCGATTCTTCTGGTATTGCTTTTAAGCCCGATAATAAGGCTTTTATAGAAAAGCTTGACAAGCTGATGGAGCTGACCGACCTTGTCATGCTTGACATCAAGCATATCGATCACGAGAAACACAAAGAGTTGACCAGCCAGCCCAACGACGGAATCCTGGCTTTTGCATCTTATCTGGACGAAAAACATGTGGATATGTGGATCCGTCATGTTGTCGTTCCCGGTCTCACAGATGATGAGGAATCTCTCTTCAGACTTGGTTACTTCATTGGACAGTTCACTAATCTGAAAGCTCTTGATGTGCTTCCTTACCACACTATGGGGGAAACCAAGTACCAGAAGCTGGGAATACCTTACAAACTGGCCGGAGTTCCCGCCATGGACAAGAATAAAGTCGTGGAAAAGAAGGAAATCATATTAAACGGCATCCGCACCCGCCGGGAAGAAAAGAATGCCCGGTAGGCTTACCAATATCAGGATTTTAGAATAATAGATTTTAGAATATTAGTGATGTTTTGCTTGTATTTCCCGGGATTTTATATTAAAATTAGTTGAATGGATATATTTTATAAGGAGGATTTCATCATGGCATATGTTATTAGTGACGCTTGTATTTCTTGTGGTTCCTGCGCAGGACAGTGCCCTGTAGGCGCAATCAGTGAAGGGGATGGTAAATTTGAAATTGATCCCAATACCTGTATTAGCTGCGGTTCCTGCGCTGGCGTGTGTCCTGTAGGCGCTATTTCCGAAGAGTAATAGCTGCAAACAAAAGACAGAATATTGTTCCTTATGTTATTAAGGAATCCAAAGCGTCCAATCATACGATTGAACGCTTTTTTCTTAAAAATCCCTTGGAAGTACCTTTTTCTTTCTCTGTCTGTTCCTTATTCTCATCTTTCTCCGGCTCTGCCGCTTCTTTCCGGGCATTTTCCTTCTTCATTTTCCTGTTCTTTCGTCCTCGCCTGTTGAGGGAGCGGAGCAGCTCGTCCAACTGCTGGTAATGCTCCTCCTGCATTTTAATGCGTTCCTCCTCCCTTGCATCCTCTCTCTCCTCCTGAAGGCGAAATTGGTAGTCAAGCTCCTTTAAGACATCCTCTTTAATCTCTTGGCACATTTCCTGATTGTTACTCTGCACAGCTTCCATAATCATTTCACGCAAAAGTTGCTGAAGTCTTAAGCTTTTTTGCTCTCTGCTCTCCTCTTGTATCGCCATGGTTTTACCCTCAACCGGTAAAAACTCACCCTTTTTCATCATCACCACATGACGCTTTGTCATATCCATTTCTCCCTGAGCTCCCTCTGCTTCCGACATTTCTTTTTCTTCTCCTTCATTTCCTCCATTTTTTTCAAACAAAAGTATGGGCGAGAGCAGATCGCCGTTTTTCAGCATATGGCGGATTGCCTTGAGCTGCAGCCCTTGCCCCTTTAACTCTTTTATCCTTCGGAATCTTCTGATATCCTCCTCCGTATAGTAGCGATGCCCCATCTCATTCCTCTTAGCTGGTATCTCCAATTCTTCCTCCCAATATCTGAGCACATGAGCTTCCACCTCCACCTGCTTTGCTGCATCTGAAATCATGTAAATCCTCTCCGTCTGTGTCATTGTAAATTCCCCTTTCTTAAATAATTTCTCGCCTTGTCTTTTTCAATGGATGTCCGGCTTTACCAACCATCCTTATAATCGAGCAGGAAAAATACCTACTCTCTGCGCGCCCCTGCGCATAAAAAAGAGGACCGCCGTCTTAAGCTTGTCCTCTTTCGTAATACGTAATGAATCTATTTTTATTTTTGAAGATTGGCGAATTTGGTAAAGTCGGGAAGCCATGCCAGCTCTATCGTACCGATTGGTCCCCTTCTCTGTTTCGCTATGATAACTTCTGCAATCCCTCTCTTCTCTGAATCCTTATTGTAATATTCATCTCTGTAAAGAAACATAACCAAATCCGCATCCTGCTCTATGGCCCCAGATTCACGCAAATCTGAGAGCATGGGCCTGTGATCCGGCCTCTGCTCCACTGCACGGCTGAGCTGAGAAAGTGCCACCACCGGCACATTCAACTCTCTTGCAAGAGCCTTCAATGCACGGGAAATATCGGATATCTCCTGCTGTCTGGAATCCGTGCCTCTCCCACTCCCCGACATGAGCTGAAGATAATCAATAATGACCATGTTCAGGTTGTGCTCCAGCTTATATTTCCTACACTTTGAGCGAAGTTCGGCAATACTGATACCAGGGGTATCATCAATGATCAGATTGGAATTACCAATAACACCTGCACTCTCTATCAGTTTTTCCCATTCCGCGTCAGAGAGATTTCCGGTTCGAAGATGCTGAGAATCCACCCTGGACTCTATGGAAAAAAGCTGATTGACAATCTGTTCCTTACTCATTTCCAGACTGAACATGGCAACTGTAAGGCCTGACTTAAAAACCACATATTGTATGACATTGAGCAGAAATGAAGTTTTCCCCATAGAAGGCCTGGCAGCAAACAATATCAGGTCGGAATTCTGAAATCCTGTGGTTTTGTAGTCCAAATCAATAAATCCTGTTGCGATACCGGTTACATTTCCGCTGTTTTTGGAAGCCATCTCAATCCTGTCCATGGCATTCATTACTACCTGCCTGATCGGAACAAACTCTCCGGTATTTCTTCTTTGTACCAGCTCAAAAATCTTTTTCTCGGTATCCTCAAGGATAATTTCCAGCTTTTCCTTTCCTGCATAACAGGTATTGGCTATTTCCTCATTCAAGCGAATCAGCTTCCGCAGAGTTGCTTTCTCTGCCACAATAGTTGCATACTGCTTAATATTAGCTGATGTGGAAACGGATGAGAGCAACTCTCCCATAAACTCAAGGCTACTCACCTCCGGTGGTACATCCTTCTCACGCAGCCTGTTCTGCAGGGTTATCAGGTCTACCGGCTTTCCCTCATCATTGAGCTCCACCATAGCCTCAAATACTACGCCGTACTGTCTGTTGTAGAAGTCATCGCCACTTATAATTTCTGCCGCTACCGTGATTGCCTCCCGGTCCACCAGCATGGAACCGATCACCGACTGTTCTGCTTCTATATTATGGGGCAATATCCGCTTTAAGAGCGCTTCCTCCATTACTTCCATTTTGTATTTTAACCTTTCATTTCATCTCCGTAACCTTCACCCTCAATGTACCTGTCACCTTTGGGTGAAGCTTCACACCAACCTCAAATACTCCAAAGCTCCTGATGGGTTCCGGCAGCACAATCTTTTTCTTATCGATTTCCTTTCCTTTCTGTTCCTTATAGCTCTGGGCAATTTCTTTGGAGGAAACGGAACCAAAGGTTCTTCCGCCTTCTCCTGCCTTGATGGACACAACTACCACATCCTCTTCCATCTCTTTGGCAAATGCCTGGGCAGCCTCCAATTGTTCCTTGGCAATCTTCTCTTCCTTTGCCTTCTGAAGCTTTAAGTCATTCATATTTTTATTATTGGCCTCGACCCCCAGTTTTTTGGGCAGAATAAAATTCCTTGCGTACCCATCGTTTATATTTACAACATCGCCCTTTTTTCCAAGGCTCTTCACATCTTCCAGCAATATAACTTTCATTTGTTCATCCTCCGTTCTTATTCTGTCGCTAAATTACCAGATCGCCCTCCGCTATCATTTTGTCCAGCGTTCCCTTCACGGCCCCTATTCCTTCAAAAATGGAAGCGCCGCTTAACTGGCATCCAGCCGCATTCAAGTGTCCGCCGCCCCCCATTCTTTCCATGATGACCTGTACATTCACCTCATCAATGGAGCGGGCACTGACAAAAATCTTATTCTGGTATTCTGTCAGCACAAAGCTGGCCTTAACCCCTTTAATATTCAGCAGCTCATTGGCTGCCTGAGCCCCCACAATCGTAGGGCTTTGAATATCCTCACTGCTGCAGGTGGAAATAGCAAAAGCATTTTTATAGATTTCCGCCTGGCTGACTGCATCTGCCTTGGCCTTATATTCCGTGGCATCCTCCCGGAAAAGTTTGCGGACTCTGGTGACGTTTGCACCGTTTCTTCTCAAAAAGGCAGCCGCCTCAAAGGTTCTGACACCAGTCTTGGTCATAAAATTATCGGTATCAATCATAATACCGGAATACATGCAATCCGCTTCCTCTGAGGAAATTCGGATGCTCTGGCCAATATACTGCAATATCTCGGAGACCATCTCGCAGGAAGAGGAAGCGTATGCTTCCACATAAGAAAGCGTGGCATTTTCAATCACTTCTGTGCCCTGCCTGTGATGGTCAAGCACTACAATAGATTTACACAGTCTCAAAAGCTCCGGACACTCCGTAATACTTGGCTTATTTACATCCACCACTACAAGAACTGTATTGCTCCCCGCCAATTCAATAGCCTGCTGACTGTTGATCAGAATGCCGTCGCTGTAGTCTTCATGACTTTTAAATAAATCAACCACAGGCTGCATGGTCGCATCTATCTCATTCAACACAATATATGCATTTCTCTCCAAGGTAGTCGCTATCCGGTAAATTCCCACTGCGGAACCAAAGCTGTCCGCATCGGGAATCCTGTGCCCCATAATCAGGACTCTCTCTTTGCTGGTAATGATTTCCCGCAGTGCCTGCGCTTTTACTCTTGCCTTTACCCTGGTATTCTTTTCCACCTGCTGGCTCTTTCCGCCATAGTAAGTGACATTCTCAGGCGTCTTGACCACTGCCTGGTCACCGCCCCGCCCCAGGGCCAGATCAATGGCATTGCGGGCAAATTCATAATTCTGTGCATAGCTGAGTCCATTAAGTCCAACGCCAATACTGACGGTAACAGCCATTTCATTTCCGATATTGACGGTCTTGACTTCCTCCAGGAGATCAAATTTGCTCTCCCTGAGCGCCTCCGTTGCTTTTTTGCGGAGGATAATCATATACTTGTCCTTTTCTATTTTTTTACAAATACCATCCTGAGCTGCTATATATTTGTTGACCTTCCTGTCAATCAGTGCAATCAATAGGGAACGCCTTACTTCCTCCACACTCTCAAGGGCTTCATCATAATTATCCAGGTAAATCATTCCTACCGCCAGGCTCTGATCCTCAACCTCCTGCAGGGCAATCCGAAGCGCCGTCTCATCAAACAGATAAAAGGCAATTAAATAGCCTTCATAATTTTCTGCATTAACTATATCACTGCTGCTTAACATGTCCCGAAGGGAAATCTTGCGCATCTTTGCAGTATAAAAATTATTTTCGAAGATAATATCCGCTTCTGTCAGCCCGTTCTCTCCCGGAAGCCTTTCCTTGGTAATAGACGGAAAAAGGGAGGTAATGGATTTCCGGTACCCCTTATCTTTATGTACCACTCGCTCAAACGCCTGATTGGTCCAGATAATATGACCCTCATCATCCAAAATTGCATAGGGAATCTCAAATTCCCGAAGAAGAACCTTCTGTATCTGCCCATACTGAGTGGCAAAACTGACCAATTCATTGACAATCACTGGCCGGTTATGAAACTGTAAAAAAATCACTACCCCTAAATATAGTAGTAAAAAGCAGGTGAGCACCAATCCGGCCGGTACGCTGAGCAGATAAACGATTAAATTCACCGCAGCCAGCAAAAAACCCAAATATAAAGAAGTCTGCAAATATCTTTTGAGCCTTCCCTTTAGCTTAATATTGTTCCTCAATGGAGCCATCTTTTAAATTACCCCTCTGTTATCTAAAGCATCTAAATATATGGATTTAGTATAACATTTTTTCCGAAAAGTTTCCACCTTATTATTCAGAGCATTCATGCATTCCTCTGTTTTTTTCGACAAAAACCAGTCGCAGATACCCAAAATGTCTAAATTTCTTTATAATCGAGTAGGTAAGATTTTCTTCCCTATCCGCCGCGCGGAGCGCACGCCGCGTAAGCAGCAAATTCCTCTGTGCGCTCCTGCGCATAAAAACGGCTGCCTTTTTGGCAGCCGCTTCGTTGACATATCTCTTAATCGCAGGTATAAGGCATCAATGCGATATGGCGTGCTCTCTTGATTGCAACGGTAAGAGCTCTCTGATGCTTTGCACAGTTTCCTGTGATTCTTCTGGGAAGAATTTTTCCTCTCTCAGATACATACCTTTTTAATTTGTTTACGTCCTTGTAATCAATTACATTATCTTTTCCACAAAATACACAAACTTTTTTTCTTCTGCGTACTCCGCCTTTTTTTCTCATGGGAGAATCGGATCTCTCTGTCTTATTATATGCCATAATAATTGCCTCCTGTCTGCTCACACTTTCATTCATAACAGTTCAGGTAACTGAACTGCTATTTTCTTCCTAGTTAAACGGCAGTTCCTCGTCTATCCCATCCGGAATATTCATAAAACCATCGCCTGCCCCCGAAGGCTCCGGTGCGCTGTGTGCACTTCCCATAAAACTGCTGCCTCCGCCGGAATTACTATTTTTGCTCTCGGCAAACTCCTGATCTTCCACCACTACATCCGTGGTGTACACCTTAACACCGTCTCTGTTGGTATAGCTGCCGGTCTGAATACGTCCTGTCACCAAAACCTTGGTTCCTTTGCGGAAATACTTCTCAGCGAACTCCCCGGACTTGCCAAACGCCACACACCCAATAAAATCTGCAGTGTTCTCATCATTGTTGCGGTTAAACCTTCTGTCCACGGCAAGTGTATATCTGGCTATTGCCATTGAGTTCTCCCCCTGTGAATATCTCACCTCGGGATCCCTCGTTAAACGCCCCATCAGTATTACTTTATTCATGCCTTCCTCTACTTTCCAGCATATATCGAATTCGTATACGCTTTAGGCCTCGTCTGCTCTGACGCACAAAAATCTAATAACGTTGTCCATGATGCGAACGCGGTTTTCGATCTCGATGGGCGCTGTGCTCTCAGCATCAAACTGGATAAAATAATAGAAAGCTTCTCTCATCTTCTGAACTTCGTAAGCCAGCCTTCTCTTGCCCCAGTCGTCAACATTGGTGATTGTTCCGCCGAATCTTTCGATCAGAGCCTTGCACCTGTCAACCACCGCTGCTCTCTCCTCGTCCTCGATTTTCGCACTAACAACAACGGCTAATTCATATTTGTTCATGCTTAAGTTACCTCCTTTTGGTCTCTGGCCCCCTTGCGGGAGCAAGGAATGTTCCTGCCCGCGCTCTTTCTGCGGGTTATTTAACATATCACGGATTCCTATCATACCACAAACTTCCTGTATTTTCAAGGGCGTGTTCGGATTTTGCTCTGTAATTTTTTCGCAGATTTTTGCTTATTTTCTTAGAAAATGGAGAATTGCGCAGTCTCCCGCGCAATCCTCCGCTTTCTCATCGAGATATCTTCCGAATCTTCTTCTCAACCTGACTTCTTGGGCTCATAATCTGGTGCCCGCAGCCTGCACATTTTAGGCGGAAATCTGCGCCGATACGGAGCACCTCCCACTCGAAGCTCCCGCAGGGATGCGGTTTTTTTAAAGTCAGCCTATCCCCTACCTGGACATCCATATATATCCCCCTTTTTTAAAACCCCAAAATGCCATAACCCTTTTCTTTATAAGGCTTCCCGCATTATCACAGAGCGGCAAATATCTCCCCGATACTGCCCTGCACCACCAGATCCGCCGCACTGTCCCTGGCCGTAGGCGTCTTATTCACCAGCACCAGCTTATTTCCTCGGTAGTAATCGATCAGCCCCGCCGCGGGATAAACCACCAGTGAGGTTCCCCCGATAATCAACACATCCGCATTCCGGATATAGCCGACAGCATCCTGCAGGGTCTGATTATCCAGCCCTTCCTCGTACAGAACCACATCCGGCTTCACACGTCCTCCGCATTCCTCGCACTTCGGCACGCCCTCTGAATGCAGCATATATTCCGCGTCATAAAACTTTCCGCAGTTCTCGCAGTAATTCCGAAGCACACTTCCATGAAGTTCCAACACTCGTTTGCTTCCCGCAGCCTGATGCAGACCGTCAATGTTCTGCGTGATGACCGCCTTAAGTTTTCCCTCCTGCTCCCACTGAGCCAGCTTTAAATGAGCGGCATTGGGCTTTGCCCCCAGGCAAAGCATTTTATCCTTATAAAAACGGAAAAACTCCTCCGGCTTCTGCCGGTAAAAGGTATGGCTCAAAATAGTTTCCGGGGGATAATCATACTTTTGATTATAAAGCCCGTCCACACTCCTGAAATCCGGAATGCCGCTTTCCGTGGAAACCCCCGCGCCTCCAAAAAACACAATATTATCGCTGTTATTTACCAGCTCCCTCAATTGTTCTATCTGATCCATCGCACCCTCCTTACTCCTGCTGTACCCAAAAGCTTCTGTCTCCATTTTACTCAAAGATGCCCGGCTTGTAAACAGATTCTACCGTATTCAATTTTCTATCAGATCATACTCCGGTCCAATCAGCCAGATATTCCTCTCTGGCAACTCTTCTTCGAGTCTTAATCCCGCAAGCGCCCTGAATGTGATGGAAGCCAGTTCTCCGCTTCCGCCACAGAGCGCTTTGTCCCCTCGGTTTGCAAACGCTAAGTTGACATATGCTGTGCCATCCCCATAGCTCTTATTTATTGTCAAATCTTCCATCTGGCTTACCAGACTGCTCTTCTTTACCGAAACAAATTCCAGCCGGGAAGGATCGTATGCTATCACCCTTCCCAATGCATTGACATTTTGCACATCCTTGCCCGTCACAAGCACCTGGAACAGTTCCCCTTCGGATACCCTCTCCTTTTCAAAATAAAGGCATGCGTTTCCGGAAACCTTTCCTTTTTGCTTCGTACCCCCATCCAGCTTGAACATGGTATATGCATAGTCATAGACATCATAAACTCCGTTCCCGTTGATATCCCCGTTTCTCTTCTGGATCTGATTGACAAAGACAGCTCCATCCTTTACAGAAGTTCCCAGATAGTTCTTCATATTGACATAATCGCTTTCGGAAACACATTGATTTTTGTTGGTACTTCCCACAGCAAAAGAGACGGTTCCATCCTTTTTAAATACCGAAAGCTCATGAGCAGCAAAATAATTTCTAAGAGATTTTCGGATTTCCAGCTTTATAAACCTTGCGTTTACCCCGTCCAGCAAGACCTTCTTGGCATTTTCCTCCATCTCAAGTTCCTTATCGTAGCTCCACTCCTGCTCTGCTTCTCCATCCCATTCCAGATGCCAGTGCTTTCCGTCCAGACTGGAATAGATATTCATTCGCTGCACAGTACCGCTTCCATAACTATCCCTGGGATAGTATTCAAAGTACTCCAACTCATAAGCTGCCCCGAAATCAAAAATAAAGGGAATCCTGCCGCTCACCACATCATCAGCTGCAAAGAACAGTCCCCGATAGCTGTGGTCTGTGGCATATTTTAAAGCTCCGGCCTCATCTCCGCCGGTCCAGAGTACCTTTCCGGCAGCTCCGATTTCATTGCGCCACGGGTCGAGAAGGGAATACTCTGCGATCTCCCTGCTCCAGGCCGAATACCCCTCCTTATTTCTTGCACGTACCTGATAAGTATGCTGCGAATGATAGGAAAGCCCGTCATGGAGATAAGAGTCAGACCTGCCCATCGCATACAACCTGCCATCCACCAGCATTTCATAAGTTTGAGCTCCCTCAACTCTATTCCAAGCCAGCCAGATGCTGTCGGCTGTTTTTTTCTCCTGCAGCACAGACAGTACCGGAACCGCAAGGGCAGTATTTTCCGTCTCCTTCTGCCAGGATACTGCGTTGACATAGCCTTTAATTTCCACGCTCTGACTTACTTTTCCTGTGTCAGCCATTGCCAGTCTGATCAAAAGAACAGGCGTTGTTCTTACATCCTTAACCAGCTCTGCCAGTTTTTCTTCCTTTTTGGAAGCATAGGTTTGAATTCCCGGATTCTCATCATAAAACCAGATGGCTTCCTCCGAACCAAGGGTTGCTGCCTGGAAAGCTTTTCGGTTTTCTGCCTCTTTTATCTTCAGCAGAACAGAACCGTTCTTTGCTGTGATCGTTGCCGGTTTTTCAGTCAAGTGAACTATAAATGTGGTGATTCTCTCCGGCCGATATCCCTGGCAGGTTCCTTCCGACTTCTCCGCTGTAAGCACTGCCCTGTCTCCTGAAGCGTGGCAGCGGTAGGTGATGCGGACAGCTTCTCCGTAAGAAATATGGTCGATCACTCCATACTCCTCATGACCCTGTGCCTGGTTTAAAAGATACTTCCCATCGTCCTCATAAACAGTGTACTCACTTTCCCCCTCCGGCCAGAATTCAATAAAACGCTTTGTCCGGTCTACCTCATCCGGCGTATTATTTTCCTCATACATGGGCAGGATTGCCCCGCTTTTCACAAACACCGGGAGCTTCCAGAGCGGCGCTTCAAAGTTATTTAAAACCTGTCCTCCCCGGTACTTCTCCCCTGTCAGATAATCTATCCATATTTGCTTCTCATCCGGGAGGTAAATATTGTTTCTCACATCGTTTCCCATCTCGTCCGCCGCCACATTCTGGTACAGAGGCGCCACGAGAATCTGTCCTCCCAGCATAAACTGATACTGCACAGCGGTGCTGTAGGTATAATTATCCTGAGGGTACTCCAGAAACATGGCACGTACCATGGGAAGCGCACGATCCCCATTACCGGTATCAATATTTGCTGCCGATGCCGCACATGTGTAGAAATAGGGCATCAATCTAGCCTTCTTTTTCATATACATGCGGTTGATTCCAGTATAGGGGTCACCAAAGGTAAAGGGCGCCTTCATATAGCTCCCCCATCCATCCATGTTAAGCATCTGTGGGGTAAAGGATTTCCATTGATAATCCCTGGTCTGAATCAGCGCCTTTCCTCCAAAAATACCGTCCATATCGCTTCCGATGTTGGGATTTCCGCTCAAAGAGCTTCCTATATAAGTGGGGATATGGAAACGGATATATTCCCAGTTTCCTCCTGTCTGGTCGCCCGTCCACACGCTGTTGAATCTCTGGGACCCTGCCCATCCATCCAGGGAAATCAGATTCGGACGGAAGCTTTTCAGCGTGGTTACAAGATCATATGCGGTTTTTACCCCATTCAGTTGGAAGGAATAGCCGGGCCCTACCCATGCCACATCCGTCTTCAGAGTGGTGATTCCTCCCACACTGACCTCTTTTCGGAAGTCGCGCAGCAAATGCCAGTACGTCTCTTTGTCAGAATCCGGGGCCAGATTGCTCTCCGTCCAAAGACCGGACGCTACCCCCCTGCTGTTGGCATATTGGGTAAATTTCTCTACATTTGCTACATTGGCATCGATCGCCTGGATTCTCTCATCGGAGCTGGAGCCATCCTCCAGCACGCCCCCCTGCCGGTAATACCCGTTCTGACCGTACCCGCCCCCATATCCGTCGTTGGGCAGGAAATAGCCAAGGGGCATATCCTGCTCCATATACATATCCAGTACATACCGGGCCGAATACTCATAGGGTGTATCCACACTGTCCGGATAATTCTGAATGGCTGTCTCCGGCCCCTCCCCGTTCAGCGACTCGGAATGCTGTCCCTCCGACAGACGAAAACCTGCTGCCATGCCGCTCTCATACCGTGTCTTCCCTTCGCTCTCAAAGGAATCCCGCCCCTTTATCGTCCACGCCTTTTCTCCGCCCTCTTCCGACCAGGCATCTCTGTTATAGCAGTTCAGGTGCCCTTCATAAAATCCGTATTCCGGCAGCAAAATGGGATTTCCGGTTACGTGATAATATCCCTGCAGGATATCCCTTACAATTTCCCGCCCATTTTTGCCTTCGGAAAGAAAGTAATAGGCACTGAAAGTCCCTTCCTTGTGGATGGTCTTTACAATACCTTTTTCTTCCTTTCCAAAATCATAAACCCCTTCGGAAAAGGTATTCCGGAGTACCCCATATCCGGCTGTGGTGTAATAAAAGGGCGAAGGAGAGGCCACTCCCCCATCCATCCACGCACTCTCATTCACGATCTGTATCTTTTCACAGGTATGTACAAACCGTCCGTTCTGGGTTCCTCCTCCAAAAAAGTCCTCCCCTTCCCGGAGAACCAACTTCTGAATATTCTCTTCTGCTGTGACAAGGAGAGGCTCCGCTTCCTCTACAATGAGATCTCCCTGCTTTCTTATCTGCATTCTGCCTGTTTCTTTTTCAAATAGGATACTTACGCCCCCGCAGAGAACCTCTGCTGCCCTTTCTGTCTCCCGGATTTGAACCTCCGGCTTTGAGTAGACTCCAAAGTCATCAGGATATTGCTGGATTCGCGCCTTATGCTCCTGATCTCTGGGTTTTGCATAGCACAAAAAAATCCCCTCAGGATTGGCGTCATACCGGAAAATATCTTCTTCCAGAAACGTAAGCTTCCCTTTCATCCCATTTCCAAAAGACAAGGATACGATATTCCTGCCATCCTGCCGTATCGCAAACGCGGTTATGTTTTCTTCCATAAAAACCTCCTAAGCCTTTGTTCTATTTTTCTTCCGGAACTGTAATTTCATAGGTCTGCTTTTCAAAATCCACCAGCACAAAAGCCCCGTTCGAAAATGTGGTTTTCTGTAGTCTGGGGTTCCCGTTTACAAACTCATGGCACACCATCTCGCACATTCCCACCTTTTCATGAAATTCGCAGACAATCCTGGTTCTGGCAATCTGCTCTTCCATACTCATCTCAATATGTTCAAAGGCTCCATCGATGTTGGGATATGCGGCATCCCTCACCAGATAAGGAGCTCCTCCGTTCAGCAGCGCATAGAGCATGTAATCCTCTTCCTCACTTACCTTGTCCATCATCCAGGGCTGAATGACGCAGTCATGATAGACCAGGTTATAAAGGGGCACCGGTATTCCCTGCTTTGGCGTGCCCGGCTCATGCATCATGAACTCCTGAGGGGCATAGTGGCAGAATACCTGACTTGGGACAGCCCAGTCGTTGACCTCCTCTGAGCTAGGCAGAATCCCGTTTTTCAGCAGATATTCGAAGCAGCGGCACCTCTCCTCATAGCAATCCCTTCTGGTCATGCGGTGCATGGGATTGCTGCACTCGTCCCCTTCATTGCAGGTAAATACATCCAAATACGCGCAATCCAGTAAAATTCCCTGCTTTTTCATCTCCTCAAAGTTTCTCTTTACAAAATAGGGCGCCTGAGTTCCGCAGAGATAGGACTGGGGCCCGCCGGCCCACCTGCGGTGTCCGGGAATCGTACCGTCCGGCAGACGGCAGGCAAGGTTCTCATCAAAGCTGGGGGCGGAGAGATAATAGTCCCGGTACTGGTCATGGATTCCAAACAGATAGCCATACTCATGCATGGTATCTGCCAGCGATTTCATTCCTTCCCAGCCCCCGGCCTCCTCACAGGCAGGGCCATAATCCGGATGGTGGTTGTCGTATCCCGGCTCTGCCCAGCCGTCTAAATGGAGGTAGAGTTTCTCTACCCCAAAGTCATGAAACTGGCAAATCTCTTTTTCCCTCTCTGCAAAGGTGGTAAGATGATTATTCTTGTCCGGATGCTCCGGGTCAAAAAATTCGGAATCCGGCTGCACAAAGGTCTTGATTCCCTTGTGGAGAAACGCACAGCCAATCAGGCGGTTGACCGAAGGGTTCCGGACAGCTTTCTCCTTCAGGGTGCGCAGACGTCCCTGTTCGTCCACATAGCCGCGGTATACTTTACAGATATCATTATAATCACAGTCATCCAGAAACGTATATTTGACAATGCGCCGATAATCCATCTTTCCAAGGCTGGGTTCAAACCGCATCGACACACGGGTATAGGCGCCTTCTGCCGGATGCTCCGCCTGGTATCCCGCATTCCATGGTGTCACACATACCGCAAGATATCCCTGCCTGCCCCTTACCTGGGCAAACCAGGGCATATAAGCTCCCGCCGTCCCAAAAAGGCCGTCGAAGGCCAGGGGTTTGAGCCGGGTCTGCCAGGTATTTGGAATCAGCATCCCCTGACGCTGGGTCAGGAGCGTATACCAGTCCTTTCTCTTCTCATTAAATTCCATAGGGCCTGGCCAGAACACCTTTTTTACTCTCAGTCCTTCCTCGTTTACCGGAATCCACTCGCAATACACCTCGCCGGTTGCCCTCTCTGCCCACACAAGTGTCTGAAACTGATAGGGAACACTCTCCCCATCTCTCCCAAAGCCGCAATAAATGCTCAGAATCCCATCCCCTGTTCCCGTATGAAACTCTTTGTGGCAAATCTCCCCCGCATCAGCAAACAATACCTTTCCCTCTTCACATTCCAGATACGGGGCATAGCTTTCGTCCCATTTCCAAACACATCCGCCTTCTTTTTGAAACGCAAAGGACAGCGTTTTTTCATCCAGGCAAATCCTTATTCCGTTTTTTGCAATCTCCATTTTCCTATCCTCTTCTCGCGATTTTTAGTGTTTTTCTTATTATACAATTCTTATATTTACTTTTCTTGTCTTATCATCCATTTTTATTGCACGATTACCCTTTCTTTGTTAAAATATAGTGAACGACAAAAATTTTTGTTTTTGTCGTTCACTGCGCCGATTTTTGCTGCGTGTAAACGCAGATTCTACCTTGCAAAAATCGTGCGCATCCCCAGGAGGGGTTATAGTGAACGACAAATTATTTTGTCGTTCACTATAAAAGCAGCGGCAAAACACCGCTGCCCGGAGGTTTTTGTTATGTCCTATGTCCCCACCCCCTTAAAGAGGGAAATTGTCATTGATGCAATAGTCACCGTTCATTACTTTGAATACATGCGCGATTTTGTTTTTTCCGGAGAATCCCATGATTTCTGGGAATTTCTTTATGTGGACAAGGGAACTGTCCTCGTCACGGCAGGAGAGACAAATTACCGGCTCAATACCGGGGATATTATCTTTCACAAGCCCAATGAGTTTCATGCTATCCGCTCCATCGGCAAAAAAGCTCCCAATCTTGTAGCCGCCTCTTTCCTCTCCTCCTCCCCTTCCATGAAGCTGTTTGAATCCCGAATCGATACCCTCTCTCTTACGGAAAGGGAAATTGTTTCTCATCTGCTGTCACTTGCCCGGAAATGCTTTGCCTCCCCTCTTCACATCCCTTCCGTGGAACAGATCGTATTAAAGCAGGAGCTGCCTTTTGGCTCTGAACAGCTCATTCTCATGGATCTGGAGATGCTCTTGATTTCCCTCATGCAGCAGCGCTCTCCCATAGTGCGCCAAATTTCGGGATTCGCTTCCACTTTCAGCAAATCCTCCAAAAACAACCGTCTGGACGATATCCTTTCCTATATGGAGGCCCACATCTGTGAGCAGCTTTCTCTGGATATCATAAGCAATGCCTTCTCGCTGAGTCGTTCCTCTCTGCAGGCATTATTTCATGAAAAAAAGGGCTGCGGTATCATGGAGTACTTTCATCGCATGAAAATAGAGCGGGCCAAGGAGATCATCCGGGACGGGAGCATGAATATGACTGAGCTTTCCTGCTTCCTTTCCTACGGCTCTCTTCAGTACTTTTCCAGACAGTTTAAAAAAGCCACCGGCATGTCTCCGCTGGAATACGCTTCAAGCGTCAAGGGGATTTCACAGACGGTGAATGGGATGCTTCCCTCTTCCTGAAACGCTCTGACATTGTTCTTTCGCGAAGCCTTAGATATTTCCCACCAGAAAGTCCTTCACCACCCCAAAGAACTCCCGCATCATATTGTTATACTGCAAAAAGGGCTCTCCCTTTGCCGCAATTCCATAAACCTCCTGATATCCGGCCTTCTCTGCGATCTTCACTGCCCGAAATACATGGAAATTGTTGCTCACCACTCCCACCTTATCCCTCTCCTTATCCAGAAATTCCTCCGAAAAGGTAAGATTCTGGAAGGTATTCTCTGACTGATCCTCCCGGATAATCCGCTCCTTATCAATTCCTTTTTCCACCAGATAATCATACATCCCCTGGGCCTCGGAAATATGCTCATCCCTTCCCTGCCCCCCGGAGACAATCACCAGCGTATCCTCATTTTCCGTGAGATATCGGTATGCCTCATCCAGCCGGTACTGCAACGCCTTAGAAGGCCCGTTCTTTTTCATCTGTGCCCCCAGCACCACCAGATAATCAAGTCCATCCGGGCCCTTCTGGGTGAATCCGCTTATGATACACCCCTCCACCACCAGAAATGTCAACAAGCCGACACATACAAGCACCGTAAATCCCCTGCGCAGCCACAAAGGGACATGGCTGACCCATATTCCCTTTTTCAGAAAAAAAGAAAACAGCATCGCCCCAATTCCAAGAAACAGCCAGATAAAGTAAAAGTTCGTGCCATGTCCCACAAAAAAGGCGATGCAGATAAAATAACCGATACATATGATTCCAAGTGCCAATAAAATCAAATACATCCTGTCACCCCACATATTCCGGATGGATCCGCCATCCTGCTTCTTTTACAGGAAACGGCAAAAATTCTTGTTTTCGGCGTTCCCTATAGGTATTTTAACATCCGGCAGGGTGGAAAAGGGGATTTAAATCCAAAATTAATCAATTTTTAATAAACCTGCCTCTCACCTCACGATCCTGTAATAAGTTTTGGCTGTGGCTACATAGCTGACACCGTAGATTAAAATAAACAACAAAGCAACTCCTGCACAGCATCCCACAATCAGGCGGTCATTGAACAGATTCAGCACTCCCATCAGTGCCTCCACCATAAACATTCCCGCACAGGTATGCATCAGCGCTCCGAAAAGAGGCAGAAAAAACACCAGAAAAATCTGTCTGTGAATCGTACTCTTAATTTCCTTATCGCTCATCCCCACCTTTCGCATGATGGAAAAGCTTCCCTGGTCTTCAACCCCTTCCGACACCTGCTTATAATACATGATCAAAAGTAAACACATAAAAAAGACAATTCCAAAAATAATACCAATGAACAAAAGGCCGCCGTACATCGTCCTCTCTCTGTCCCTCGTCTCAATTCCACTGTTCCATTCCAAAAATCCATTCTGAGACTGAAGCCAGACCGACAATTCCCCGATAAAATCCTGTTTTAACTTATCTTCCCCTTCCAGAAATACTCCTACACTCTGTCTGTGTTCGTCCCAGAGCTCTTTCACGCCCTCGGTTCCGTTTTCAAGAGATATATTCCCCTGAAGGAAGTTTTCCCCAGAGAAGTTTTCCAGAGAGAAGCTCTCTTTGGGAAAGTTCTCCCGCAAAAAGGCTTCCAGATATTTGCTGCGCTCCGCCTCATCCTTTACTATGATCACATATTCCGCGCCAAAATCGTTTGTTCCCGACTTGGGCCAGGGAAAAAACTCCCGCAGTTCCTCTGCAATCTGCACCTGCATTCCCATAAATTCCACGCTGTCATACTCAAAATCCTCTCCGGAAGAATAAAATAACACATGATTTTCTTCTAATTCCCTGCTTTTTTTCTCTGTCTGATTGTAATTCTCCAGTGTCATGACAATCACTCCATAAATATCGTCAAAGGAACTTTGAGACCCTTTCGGCACAAATTTGTTCCCATCCTTACAACAGGAAAAGCGCATGGTATCCAGACTATCCACCCTAAGCGCCTTGACTTCATACTTTTCCTCCAGGGCAGAAATCTCTCGCCTAAACGCTTCATAGTCCAGGCTGCCCGCCAGATAATCCGCCCTTATGTCATATGGCGCTGTGAAATGGGTAATTCCATCAATCCCCAGGTACAACGTGATCGTACACACCAGAGTGATGATCACCATGGTGGAAAAAATGCAGATATTGGATAATCCTGCCGCATTCTTCTTCATCCGGTAGAGCATTCCTGAAACCGTAATAAAATTTTCAGGCTTATAATAAAATCCCCGGTTTCTCTTAAAGAGCTTCAAAAGCAGAATACTGCCCGAGGTAAACAGAAGATAGGTACCAATCACCACTGCAAACACTGCCAGGAAAAAATCAGTAAAAATACTGCTGTCCAGTTCGGACCGGATGGATGTGACATAACCGCAGCCAAGGATCAGAAGTCCTAAAATCCCCCAAAGCGCAGTCCATCTCGGTTCTTTTTCTCCCTTTTTGCTCCCTGAGAGCAATTCCACTGGCCGTGATTTTTCCACCCGAATCAGGCCGTAAATCAGATTTATTCCAAAGACCGCCGCAAAAAAGACCGCTGTCTCCACAAAGGCCTGGCGGGTAAACACAAACTCTGCTTCCACAGGAAGGCCGCTTACTTTGAGCAAAAGTAAAAACAGCAGTTTGGAAAGCACACTCCCAAGGATGATACCTCCTCCTGTCGCCAGCACATAAAGAATCAATGTCTCGCACACCAGCATAAGTCCAATGTGCCTTTTTTCCAGCCCAAGTATACTGTACAGACCGATTTCTCTTATTCTCCCCTTGATCAAAAAGCTGTTTGCATAATATAAAAAGGGTATCAGTATCACTCCCAAAAGTACCTGTCCGATCATGAGCAGCATCCACGCATAGGCGCTATGGGGAAGTGTCTTTGTCAGATCATTGTGCAGGATGGATGAAAATACAAAGAAGGTAAAAGCAGAGAAAACGGTCGTTATTATATAAGGATAGTATACTCTCCTGTTTTGTATAATGCCTCTGACTGCCAGTCCCGGCAATAATTTCCATTTATTCATGCTCTTCCTGCCCTCCCTCCGCTTCATTTTCTGTCTGCAATACCGTAAGTGCATCGGAAATCATCCGGTACATGGCATCATTACTCTTGCCGCCCCGGTAAATCTGATGGAACACACAGCCATCCTTAATAAATAACACTCGTTCTGCATGACTTGCCGCCTGTATGCTGTGGGTCACCATCAGAATTGTCTGCCCTTCCTTATTGATATCCCCAAACAGCCCCAGAAGCCTTCCGGAAGCTTTGGAATCCAGCGCTCCGGTAGGTTCATCCGCCAACACAATATCAGGCTCTGTAATCAGCGCCCTGCAGGCGGCCGCCCTCTGCTTCTGTCCTCCGGAAACCTCATAGGGGTACTTTTCCAGAATATCCAGAATCGCCAGTTTTTTGGCCAGTGGAATCAACCTCTGCTGCATTTTTTCATGCTTCATCCCTGCCAATACAAGGGGAAGAAAAATATTATCCTTAAGGGACATGGTGTCCAACAGATTAAAATCCTGGAACACAAACCCCATATGCTCCCTTCTGAAAGCGCAGAGCTCCCTCGCTCTGACCTCCGCCAAATTTTTCCCCTTTAAAATAATCTTTCCGCTGGTAGGCTGATCCAGGGTAGCCAGAATATTGAGCAGAGTGGTTTTTCCGGAACCGGACTCTCCCATGATTGCCACATACTCCCCATCCTCCACGGAAAAATTTACGTCGCTCAGCGCCTGCACCTTCACCTGCCCGAATCTTGTGGTGTAGATTTTCTTTATATTCTTTACTTCCAGTAAAGCCATGCTTTCATCTCCCTTGTTTTCTAATATAGTAAACTTACATGCGCCGTTTTGCGGCGCACCGCCGCGGCATGAAAGCCGATTGCTCCATACGTGTTCCCGCAATGGCCGCCGTCCGGGGCTTTCATAGAAAATTATAATAAAAAGGGAAATGCCCTGCCATGCATCCGGCTTACATTTCCCGCTTCCAAACTTACAGTTTTGTCACATATCCCCGAAATTTTCCTGCTCAAATCCCAGAATCACCTTTGTCCCCCGCCCTTGTGTGGATTCCACCCTGATCGTATGGGAGAGCCTGTCCATGATCTGCCTGCACAGATAAAGTCCTATACCCGTAGATTTTTTGTCCATCCTTCCATTATATCCGGTAAAGCCTCTCTCAAATATTCTCGGAAGATCCTCCTGCCTGATGCCAATCCCCGTATCCTCTATCACAACATAGGATACCTTTCCTTTCGCCCTTTCCCCCTTACGGTCGGCGCCATAAATAGAAATGCTTCCCTCCCGGGTATATTTCAGCGCATTGGACAATACCTGCTCTGCCACAAAGCACAGCCATTTTTCATCCGTTATGACCGTGCAGGAAAACTCTTCCATGGAAAAGGAAAGCCTGCTTCCGATAAACAATATCCCATATTTTTTTATGGCCTGCTTTATTATTTTACAAACCTCCTGCTTTTTCAAAAGCAAATCCGCAGACAGGCTCTCCAGCCTTGCGTAGTGAAGTGCCATTTCCGCATATTGCTCAATCTTAAATAACTCTTCTGCGGCCCTGTCTCCGTCTGCCAGCAAAAGCCGCATGGCTGCTATGGGCGTTTTGATCTGGTGAATCCACATGGTATAGTAGTCCGCCATATCCCTTCTCTTCTCGTCATATTCTGTCACCAGCTTCCGCTTTTCCTCTTCCTGCACTGCCGCCAGCTCCTGATAGAGACGCTCCGGCAGATTCTCCGCCTCTGGAAGCCTCTCTGCGCAGGCTTCTCTTGCCTTTATGGTCTCCTCCAGCCCTTTACATTTTCTGTAATAACGGCCAAAGTTCATTGCTATGAGACAGACTCCAAAGAACAGGATCAGAAACAATGCATAGGACATGTTTCTGACGGCCCCCTCATAACCATAGAGTCCGGCAACGGAAAACAAAATCAGCGCTGTCATCCCTATGACAGATAAAAAGCGCCCCCTCTCCTTTAGATATGACTTTATGATAAGACTATTCATTTAGCTGATACCCCACTCCCTTTCTGGTCACTATAAAGTCCTTAAGGTCTGCTTCCTCCAGCCTTTTTCTCAGACGGTTTATATTCACTGTCAGGGTGTTATCATCCACAAAACACTCATCCTCCCACAAGCGTTTCATGATACTTTCCCGGGAAACTACATCGCCCCCATTCTCAAACAGAATCTGCAGGATTCTAAATTCATTTTTGGAAAGCTTAAGGCTCTTTCCCCTGTGAGACAGCGACATGTCCGCCAGGCTGATGACCACATCCTTATATTCCAAAAGAGCTAACTGTCGCTGAAAGGAATAAGCTCTCCGCAAAACCGCCTGTACCTTGGCCGACAACACCTCCAGGTCAAAGGGTTTTGCAATAAAATCATCCCCGCCCATGTTTACTGCCATTACAATATTCATATTGTCGGAGGCGGAAGAAATAAAGATCACCGGAACCTGCGAAAGCTTCCTGATCTCCGTACACCAATAATATCCATTATAAAAGGGCAGACCGATATCCATAAGCACAAGCTGTGGGTCAAACCTTCCAAAGTGGGACAGCACCTTTGCAAAATCGGTTACACACTCCACCTCATATCCCCATTTTTCAAGATGCTTTTTGACCATATCGGAAATGACGGTATCATCCTCTACAATTAAAATGCGAAACATAAATTTTCTTTCCCCTCTTATGTTAACAACGGATGTCACGCTTCGCGAGCCGTCCTTATGTTAAAAAAGGCGAGGGTTATGGAAGATTTGTATCGTTTCCATACCCCTCGTAAAAACAGCCTTATCTGCTATTTTAAATTATTCTCCACAAAACACCCATGGATTGTGTGATATATGGTCATTTACCTTTATTACTCTTTGATTCTATCCAGCTCTGTCAAATTAACACCAGATGCGGAAAGAATAACTTTTAATTCCGTATAGCGTACTTTCATAGACTTATATGCTTCAGAGTCTTTATCTACTAAAAGCATATATCCTTGAAGTCTTGAATACTCTTCTACTGATAGCTTTAACATTTCTCCTTCAGTCATACAGTCACCTGCTTTCTATATGTGATTATGAATTGTATTGCTACGTTGTAAGTATACTACAACTTAAGTACAAAGTCTATTCAATTATCCTGATATAAAGTTAATTTTGGTGTACACCAGAAGAAATCTGCAATATAATGAAAAAATGGCGACATGCTATTTAGAGCCTTCGATTATGCAGAGGAATGAGACAATGTTAAAAATTGCCATATGTGATGATGAACAGCTTTATAGACAAAAAATCCAGAATCTGGTGTCAAACTATATGGTAAATCATGATTTAGCTCATGAATTTTACTTATTTTCCTCGGGCAGGGACTTTCTGGAAAGCAGCAAAACCGGCGTGGAATATGACATTGTTTTTATGGATATCAGCATGGACACTATGGACGGAATTCAAACCGCCTTGCAGCTTCGCGCCTTCTGTTCCGACACCTTTCTGGTGCTGGTCACTGCCTTCATTGATTATGTTCTGGAAGGGTATAAGGTAAATGCCATGCGCTATCTCATGAAAGATACACTGGAAAGCTCCATCGCAGAGTGTATGGACGCTATTCTCCTGAAAATGCGGACAGCCCAGGTCACCTTTTCCTTTATGGACGGAGAGCACAGGCTCTGCACTGACAGTATTCTCTACGTGGAGAGCCGTAAGCACAAATCCATTTTCTTTTGCATGGAAAAAACACGAAAAACCCACGAAATTTACTGTAAGCTGGATGCCATTGAACAAAAGCTTTCCGGCTATGGCTTTCTGCGCATCCACAAAAGCTACCTTGTAAACATGAAGCATATCCGGAAAATCAGCAATTATACGGCATTTTTAGACACCGGCGAGGAGCTTGCCGTTCCCCGTCCCAGATTTCAAAAGGCCAGAGAAGCGTTCGTGGCCTACAAAGGAGCATTCTGATGGAAACAGTAATCAAATGCAGTATTTTATCTCTGATGATGGCAATGGGCTGCCGCGCTTTTTTGGATACTCTTCTTCCCAGGCGAAGCTTTCGCTGTCCATGGCCCGCCCATACGATTATCCCTGTTCTTTTGGCGGGTTTTCTGATCATTGGGCTTACTCCGATTCCGCCCTACATTTTTCAGCCGGTTCGGTTAATCTTTATTCTTTTCCTGACTGTAAAGCTTTACTACCAGGCAGGTATTCTCAAGAGTTTTATTGTCTCCGTACTGCTCTGTGAAATTTATTGGATCGTCTCACTTTTGGCAGCTTCTGTCCCCCTCTTCCTGCCACTGCCCTGGAACAGATATGCCGTGGGCTGTGAAGAGGTGGTTACGGACTTTATTTATCTCGGCCTGATGCTTCTCTTTCATTTCAAATGCAAAGGCCGGTTTCTCAATCTGAGCGATGAGCACTGGACAAGATTCAGCCTTTTTCCACTGTTTGGTCTGATCTTTATGGTATCCATTGCCATGACCTCCTGGGACAAAAACCCTGCAGACTCCCGGGCCAAGCTGGCGGCAATTCTAAGCTTTCTGGTTATAAACGGATGTATTCTCTATTTTATTTTAGTTTTCATTAATAAGGAAAAGGAGATACAGCAGCTCAGGCTGCTTCATGAACGCACCTTAAGCCAGATGAATCAGTACCGCAGCATCCAAAAAAGCTCCAAGCAGCAGAGAAAGTATCTTCATGATTACAAGAATCAGTTAAACTGCATTCAGGGAATGCTCAAAGATGGTAAAAATGCGGAAGCTATTGCCTATATTTCCGGCCTTACGGGCAGTATCAGAAAAAGTACGGAATATGTCAATACCGGTCACACAGCGGTGAATGTGGTGTTGAATCAAAAATATCAGGAGGCCTGCGAGGAGGGAATCACCATGTCCATCACCGCAAACGACCTGACTTTACTTTCGATACCAGAAGAGCAGATCGTCTCTCTCCTGGGAAATCTTCTGGATAATGCCATCGAGGCATGCAAGCGGCTAAATCCTGATTTATCCAGGGTGATTGATCTCAAAATGGTTCTGGAGGATGACCAATTAATCCTCTCCACCCGAAACCCCGTATCTGCTCCCCTGGAAATCAAAAATAACCGCATACAAACCCAAAAATCGGATGCTGTCCATCACGGCATTGGCCTGTTAACGATCGATTCGATCATCAGGGAAAACCTTGGCACCAGCGTTTTGAAATGTGAGGATGGCTGGTTTCGTTTTTCCGCCGTCATTCCAACAGCCCCTCACTCCTAAAACATGTTCTCACGGAATATATAGTCCCACGAACAGTGTTGCAGCCCTCAGAGCTCAGGCGTCGTTTTTTGCTCTGCCACCGTCTTTTCGTGCTTTTCGTCTTGCATACGGAATTTCATCGGAATAAAATAAGCGCAAACAGCGAAAGGTAGGGGTATTCCTATGAAAACAAATTCTGCAAAGCACACTCTCATTCTTTTCTTCGTGTTCACTTTTCTGTTATCCGCCTGCGGCGCAAACACCGCAAAAGAGCCGGAAGAAAATCTGCTTACCGTAGAGGAAAGTACAAATCAGTTTATGGAAAATCTAAAGAGGTTAAATCTGGATTTTTTTAACGAGCATTCCGACAACTATGTCAGCAGCGAGCGAAACTGGCTGGGAATTACCACCAGAAAAGACTACCAGGTTTTCGATGACCTTCTTCAGCCTTTCCATGGAAATACCAAAAGATATCAGGCCGCTCACCGTGTCAGCGAAAGCCTTATGAAAAATCTGGCCTGGGAAATTACCGATGTCCGCGAAGAAAACGAACAGGCCGAAATCGTCATGAAAATCTCCAATATCGATATGGCTAAGGCTATGGGATATTATGAAATTTCTCTGGTAGAAAATATGATTGCAGGAGAGGGTACCGGGGTTTTCCAGTTTGTAAAGGACATTACCGGGCTGGTTCGTTCAGTCGCAAATATGGATAACCTGATTCTTGCCATGGAAAAACTAAGCCCACAGGACATCTCCACCATAAGCGTCACTCTTAAGGCTTATCAGGAAGATGGTATCTGGAAATTCCACTTAAATGATGATTTTATCAATGCCTTTATGGGAAATATCAATTCATCAGATTATTCCGAAGAGATTGAACAGAAAATTGAAGAACTGACCCTGCAATATGAAGAAAAAATGTCCGGCCTGTTTGATTAGGCACAGGCCGGACAAAACTCCATCATTTCTCAGGATACAATCCCATCCAGCAGCCCCTTCAAATAGCCAATGGCAAACAGCCGCCCCCACAAATACAAAAGCTGACTCACTTCGTGAGTCAGCTCTTTGGGGTATCTGCAGGCAGAATCTCATAGATATTCCTGCCGATCTTTTCATCAAAAAACCTTTTCAACGCTATATTCTGATCCCATTTCTTCTGGGGATATCTCCCATACCTGCGCTTCACATCTCCCATTCGGATCTCCATATCCACTGCCCCATAGGTTCCCGAAAGGCTGTCACACAGTTGAATCAGGCGGTCATAATCATCAAAAACAATCTGTGAGAGCTGCTCTTCAACCTCCTTCTGCTGCTGTTCTGTGATGTCGAAATTTCCAATATATTCCTCCATGTCCCCGGTGGAGAAAGAATGGGTTAAGCATACCCTTGCCGCCTCATCATATCCCAATTCCATCATATAATGATAGCCATCATAGACATGGCCTAAATGCTTTACACCAAACTTTCTGCCAATATCATGCATCAGTCCAACAATATACGCTTTCTCAGCATCCATTCCCTCCACATGGGATGCTATCCTTTCCGCACACACGGCCACGATTCTACTGTGATTTCCCCACGGGCCGGGATTACATCCTTCGGCCTCTTTCAAAATACGCTCTGCTTCCTCTCTTGTTGGTAACATTTATTCTGCCTCCTTCTTTTACTTCAATTTTACCTTATTCCATTAGTATACTTCTTTTGAGGGCAGATGACAAATTGGCATTTCTCCTATTTGTTTTCTTTTAATGATAAGTTTTAATAAAATTTTCTCTTGTCAAATATGTTCGGCTATGGTAGAATACAAAGCGTTGAGTTGCTAAAAAGAGGAAAATGAATGGCTCCGTGGTCAAGCGGTTAAGACATCGCCCTTTCACGGCGGTAACACGGGTTCGATTCCCGTCGGAGTCACTAAAAGCGATAAATTACAGAGATTGTGGATTGACTGTAGTTTTGCTATTTGTTATAATATATTAGACATGGCGCAGTAGCCAAGTGGTAAGGCAATGGTCTGCAACACCAGTATCCACCGGTTCAAATCCGGTCTGCGCCTCTCAAAAGCCCCGAAAAATCGGGGTTTTTTGTTATCCACTTTTTCTCTCAGGGAACCGGAAATCACATACCCTGCAGTCCGTAATGATGGATTCACAGTCAGAATCCTCTTTTTCATATACGTATTTAATCAGCTACCTGCCGCTGTGAAAAGGCCTCATAGACCTTGACATACGATGAAAATTCGAATAGAATAATCTCAGAAACCAAGAAACAAAGAATATTATTTCTTTGATTTGCATATGATAGATGAGGATATAGTAATGCCAGCAACGATGATGAAAGGTAGAGTTCCTATGGAAATGAAAAAATTGAGCATTTCTGCGAAGCGGCAGATCACAATCCCACAGAAGTTTTTTACCATGCTGGGATTTGATACAGAGGCAGAATGTATCGTGCGTGGAAATGAACTGGTGATTCGTCCTGCCAAAACCAATACAGGAGGAGAATTCGCGGAGCAGATTCTGTCGGATTTGATTTCCAAGGGATACAGTGGCAATGATCTTTTGGAACGATTTAAAGAAGCGCAGCGGCAAGTGCGTCCGGCTGTGGAAGCAATGCTTATGGAAGCAGAGCAGATGGCATCCTCAGAATCTGAGCACATTTCTTATGAAGATGTTTTTGGGACGGAGGAAGAGGAATGACAGAGGTACGTTTTCTTCCACCTGCAGCGAAATTTATCAAAAAATTGAAGGATAAAAAATTGAAGATGCTGTATCAAGAAGCAGTTGATAAGATTCGGGAGGATCATACAGTCGGGGAACCCAAAACCGGGGATTTGTCCGGTGTGTATGGGTATGATATTTATTACAATAAAACAAATTATGAGCTGGCATATACAGTAGAGTATCTAGAGGATAAAGTGCTTGTTGTGATTATGGCTGGAACTAGAGAGAATTTTTATGACCAGCTGAAACAGTATATGAAAAAAATCTAACCATATCTTTACATTTGCGCTCAATATGATGACATGGAGGACTTTTGAAACGTCAAAATTGCTTTACATCCATTCTGAGGCGCACTTTCCATTTTCAATGTCCCGCCATGGGCCTCCACGATCTGTCTTACTAACAGCAGCCCCAGCCCGTGCCGTAAGTCCAGCCGTTCATCGGTACTCTCCATGTAATGCGGTTTTTCTTCCAGTTCCTGAAGCTTTTCGGCGGACAGGCCCGCGCCATTGTCGGCAACGGTGAGAAAAATAACCGTGTCCGAGCAGGCAAGGCGCAGACTGATGGTACAGCCCTGCGGATTGTGGCTGATGCTGTTCTGTACCAGATTGCCAACTGCCCGTGAAATCAGCCGGGCATCACATTCTATGGCCGCATTTTCGGCATCTTTGGAGATTTCTGTTTCTAATGAGTATTTTTCAGGGATACCCGCATTGAGCAAATCCACCGCATAGGAACGCAGCAGCCTGGACAGGCGTACCGGCTCCTTATGGAGCGGCTGCATTTCGTATTCCAACTGTGATACCAGATTCAAGTCCTGCACCAGGTCTTTGATTTTTGCGCTCTGTGCCTGAATGATCTCTGCCTCCTGCTGAATGTTTTCGCTGGCTGTGTGGTCACTGGCAATCCGCCCGGCATAACCCATAATCATGGAAAGCGGGGTACGTATATCATGGGAAACGCCACTGATCCAGTTGGCGCGGGCCTGGTTCTGCCTGCTTAATACCTGGGACGCCTGATTCACACTGTCAGCAATTTCCGACAGTTCGCCCCGAATAGACAGATGAACAGGCCTGCCGGCAGAGAGTGTTTTAATGGAGGTCATAATCGGCTCCGTATTTTGGGAAATCTTACATTTGGAAAAATAGTAAACCAGGAACAAAAGCAATAGGTCTATTGCCAGGATGACCGTCACGAAAAGCGGAAAAATCCTGACCGCCCGCATAGGAAGATAGTTCCCCGTCAGTTTCATAAAGCTGTCTTTTGGGTAACCCAGCACCAGCAGACCATCTTCCATACTCCGCACAAAAACAGGATAGCCCTGCAGATAGCCTTTTGAGAATACAGCTATATCCTGGGCTCTGTACCGTGTTGGTACTTCCTCCGGTAGAGACACAGACCAATTGCAGCTCCCGCTTTCATCCAGATACATGGCCCAGATTTGATTGCGGCCCAGTTCCTGCGCCGTCTCTTCTGATATGCCGGAAACAGACAAATCAGCGGCCGCTTTCTCCAGCATATTGGCCGGGGAAGCCGCACCGTACTCCCGGAATACGATGCTCCCAAAGGTCAGAGAAAATGCCAGAATGTTGACAAATAAAAGCGCCAGAACAAAGACAAAAAAGGAAAGGAGATATTTTGATATATATTTTCCAAATGCTTTCATAGGTTATTTCCTCGCCAGCAGCTTATAGCCCAGCCCCTTGACCGTCAGCAGAGAAACCGGCTTTGACGGGTCTGCCTCGATCTTCTCCCGAATGCGCCTCACATGAGCGTTTAAGCTGTTCTCATAGCCAAAAGGATTGTCGCCCCACAGAGCCTCGCAGAGTGCGTCCACAGTCACAATGCGTCCCTCATTCTTCGCAAGGGTTTCCAACAGTTTATGCTCCATCGCCGTCAAAGGAAGTATCTTACCGTCTTTGTCCACCTCGGCCCGGCTGAAATCCACCCTGCAGTTGTCCAGCTTCAAAATTGGCGCGCCCTCCTTGTAACACCGGCGCAAAACGGCGTAGATACGCAGTAAAAATTCCTGGGGAAGAAAGGGCTTTGCGATATAATCATCGGCTCCAAGGCCGAGCCCGGCCAGCTTGTCCGCTGCCTCGTCACGGGCTGTCAGAAAAATCACAGGAATGTCCGTCCATGTGCGCATCTGCTCCATCATGGAAAAACCGTCGCCGTCCGGGAGCATCACATCCAGAATCGCCAGATCAGGCTTTTCCGCTTTGGCGGCGGCAATTCCTTCTTTCATATTAAGAGCGGTAACGAGATGCCCAAAGCCCTCATCTGCTAATATCGCTGTTATCATTTTCAAAAGCTCCGGCTCGTCATCGACCAGTAGGAGCTTTTTGCCGTGTAAAAATGTATTGTCCATCGCGACACCTCCCCGTCAACTGGAATTAGCAGCTTGATTATAGCATAGCCTGTCTGCCCTGTGAACGGCCCTTTGAAAAAGTAAGGTAAAAGTAAGGACACGGGAATGTAGATGTCAGGTTGGCACTGTACCATAGAAATATCGAAAGGAGATGTTTGTATGGACTACATTATTACAACAAAGCAGTTGACGAAAAAATATAAAAACTTTATTTCCGTCAACAATGTTTCACTTCACATTCCAAAAGGCAGTATCTATGGCTTCTTAGGCCCCAACGGCGCCGGAAAATCTACTACTATGAAAATGCTGCTGGGATTGACCGCTCCCACAAAGGGCAGTTTTACCATTGACGGAAAGCGCTTTCCCGATGACCGGATTGACATTCTGAAAGAGATTGGTTCCTTCATTGAATCACCCTCTTTTTATGCAAATCTGACCGGCCGGGAAAATCTTGACATTATCCGCAGAATTTTAGGCCTGCCGAAAGATGCTGTTGAGGACGCATTGGAACTGGTTGGCCTGACAGATTTTGGAGGCCGGCTGGCAAAGAAATATTCGCTGGGCATGAAACAGCGTTTGGGCCTTGCCGGCGCGCTGCTGGGCCGACCGCCGATATTGATTTTGGACGAACCGACGAACGGCCTTGACCCCTCCGGCATCCATGAAATCCGAAATCTGGTGAAGTCTCTGCCTGACCTGTATGACTGTACGATTCTGATCTCATCTCACATGCTGTCAGAAATTGAGCTGATAGCAGACGACATCGGTATCCTCAATCATGGACGGCTGTTGTTTGAGGGCAGTTTAGATGATTTGCGTCAGAGTGCTTTGCAGTCCGGATTTGCAACGGATAACAAAACTGGCAGTGCCAATTTGGAAGATATGTTTCTCGCTATGATAGAAAAGGATAATCGGGCAATGGGGGCACTGCCTGCCAGAAAGAAGGGAGCAAAACTATGAGCGCACTTTGGGTCGAACTTCGGAAAGAAAAAAGAACCGGCATCATTTCCGTATTGCCGGCCGCAGGCATTTTAGGGGCTGCATACGCATTTGTCAACTTTATTGTGCGGAAAGATACACTCCTTGGCCTGCCGTTTGCTCCTATGGATATTCTGCTGACACAGCTTTATGGCATGATTTTAGTTCTGAATATGTTTGGTATCGTAGTCGCCTCCTGCATGGCTTACAATATGGAATTTAAGGGGAACGCAGTCAAAAAAATGTATATGCTGCCTGTGAGCGTTCCGGAAATTTACCTTTGCAAGTTCCTGCTTCTGACCGTTATGCTTATGGCAGCGATAACTCTGCAAAATCTGGCGCTTGCCGGAATCGGAATGACAGACCTGCCGAAAGGCTCATTTGAAATGATGAGAGTCATTTACTTTGCAGCATATTCGTTTATCACCTCCCTGCCGGTACTATCCTTTATGCTGTTTATTTCTTCACGGTTTGAAAATACGTGGGTTCCCCTCGGCGTCGGTGTTGCAGGATTTCTGAGCGGTATGGCACTGACAAATTCGGATATGGATATTCTGATGGCACATCCTTTTGTTGTGATGCTGAAACCAGCGGTTGCCATGAGCGCACAGCCAGACGGAACCGTTATCATTGTTTCTCTGATTGAAACATTTTTGTTCCTTACAATCGGCTTATGGATGGCAAAAAATCTTCGTTATGAATAGGAGGAATTTAGAAATGAGTTTTTTGGAATTACTTAAAATTGAGTTTGTGAAAGTGAAACGCTCCAAAATCGTACCGCTGATCTTTATTGCCCCTCTGTTGGTGGTTGCTTCCGGGATTGCAAATTTGAGCAATTATTTCACACCGGAGTACACAAATGCGTGGCCTGCCATGTTCATTCAAAGCGCATTGATTTACGCTTACTACCTGCTTCCGTTCAGCATGATTGTAGTCTGTGTGATGATTGCGGGACGGGAAATGGGAAACAATGGCATCCTGAAAATGCTGGCCTTACCGGTCAGCCGTCATACGCTTTCTGCCGCCAAATTTTGTGTGCTGGTGTTTTACCTGTTCATGGAAATGGTTGTATTCCTTGCAGTATTCGTAACAGCAGGTCTGTTTGCCACGCACACAATGGGGATTACGGAAACATTGCCTTTCCTTTATCTATTAAAGTGGTGTGCCTGCTTATTCCTTACTATGCTGCCCTGCATGGCGATCATGTGGGCAATAACCGTATTGTTTGAAAAACCGCTCCTTTGTGTGGGAATGAACCTGCTCCTTGTAATTCCCGGTGTTTTGGTAGCTAATACGCCGCTTTGGATTGCATACCCGTATTGTTACAGCGGTTATCTGGTGTCCTGCTCCCTTCACGATTTTACAGCAGAATCCTCTGGTACTGCGTTTTCACTGTTTCCGTTCCTGCCCTGTGCCATATTGGTGTTTGGTCTGGTATTCGCTCTGGCAGTCACACAATTTGGCAAAAAAGAAATGAGGTAGAAGGCCTCTCTCACGGCACAGTTTCCATCATCGCCTCCAGCGAAACCTTTGTCCGGTTGCATAATTGGATGTATCGTTGGTCTGGTGATTGGCAAGATGCTGTACAATCTTCTAATTGACGGACGTTTTCCCTATGCCGTGTGGACACTGCCTGCTTCCCGCCTGCTCATAGTTTTGGCATTTGTTACGGTGGCAACACTATCTGCCATTCATGCTCCTGCAAAACGGATTCGTAATATGGCCATAACCGCAACGATCAATGAACTGTAAAAAATCATACCTAAGGAACAAATATCGTGCGTACAGCCCCAAAATGTTTCCGGACTGTACGCATAATTTTTACTGTAGATGCAAAGGAATATGTACTATGATGCAAAAAATATTTTCTACGACGGTATCTGTCTTGTTGCTAGTCTGTCTTGCCAGATGCAGCGCGGATTTGGAAAACTGTCAGTCTAACAGCCAATCCTCACAGAAATGTCACCTCACAATTTCTTTGAAAAATACAAAACCAAATCGTCATCATTTTTGCATTCCTCATAGGGCTTGCATATTTTATCCTGATACCAAACGCCAGAACCATCTGGTATATAACCGCGCTTTACATACATCCGCTGAGCACTTCCATAGCCGCTGTGAAGCCCAACACCCAGGTACACTATGTCCGCATATGTCGCGGCGATTTTTTCAGCCATATCCATTAAAACTGTACCAATCCCCCGGTTCCGGTATTTTTCTAAAACGCCAAAATCAACGATTTCCGGGTAGTTTTTTCCTCCAAATGCTCCCCATGCACTATTGGGATAAATATTTATGTAGCCAACTGGTTTTCCAGAACATTCTGCAACCAATGAAATTGCTTTCCCTAATTTTTGATCTTCTAATCTTTTTTGATATTTCTCAATGGTCGCATCCCATCCCTGTTCGATTTCAGCATCCGTAATTGCCTGTGCATCTTTGCACTCCATATTACGAATCGTGATTTGTCCGTTAGAAAAATAAACCATATAAATACACCTCCATTTCGAACTTATAAAGCTCTCTGAGCTACAACTACAGTATAGTGATCGGTATCATATGTAATTCCTGTCTCCTTAAAATGATTTTTATGCCAAAAATGCTCTGCCTGGGGGTTGCCTTTCACCCAACCAAGTCGCACACTCAAAAGCCTGGTGTCAGCCAGATAGCGGCATAAATCGTCAATAATGCTGCTTCCAATTCCAGTATTTTGAACAGCTACCGCTGTCATAAAAAAGCCTATGAAAGCAGTTTTTTCATCAGGGTATGCCATAATAAAATCCATTACAGCAATCAATTCTTCCCCTTTGTAGTACCCTACATAATACTTGTCGCACATTTCCTTATTTGGAGGCAGGGCTTTCATATCTTCAAGAATACTCTGTTCTGTCACAAATGGCGGACAGTATTGGTAATACAAATCATTTTTACTGCACAGTAAGTATATATCCGCGACATCCGTTTTTTCCATGCGGCGCACGGTATAATCATTAGAGAAAAAAGATATATTCATTTGTGTTACCTCCAAAAATAGTATAAACCGTCCCTCGTTCTATATGCAAGGTGCTTTTAGTATTAAGAATGCCAGGACAATTCTGGCTTCTCGAAAAATAAATTGAATCAAAGACTGATTTTTTATATAATAAGTACAGGAAAAAATCGGGACACAGGCCTACCAGACAGGAAAGGAGAACAACTAATGGAACAAATCAAAAAAAATTTCGGTTTTGGCTGTATGCGCTTACCGATAAAAGACAACGAAGTGGACTATACAGAATTTTCCAAAATGGTGGATGAATTTCTTGTGAACGGCTTCAATTACTTCGATACCGCTCATGGTTATCTCGGCGGAAAAAGTGAAACGGCGCTGAAAGCCTGCCTTACAAGCCGCTACCCTCGCGACCGCTATATTCTTACTGACAAGCTAACGAGTCCTTATTTTAATAAACAGGAAGATATCCGCCCATTTTTTGAAAGCCAGCTTGAAGCCTGCGGTGTGGATTATTTTGACTTTTATCTGATGCACGCACAGTGCATTGACACTTTTGCATATTTCAAAAAACACCACGCTTATGAAACTGCTCTTGAACTGATGGCGGAGGGAAAATTCCGTCATTTTGGGATTTCCTTCCATGACCGAGCTGAGGTCTTAGAGCAAATTTTGACTGAATACCCGCAGATTGAAGTGGTACAGATTCAGTTTAACTACGTAGACTATGATGATCCGGCAGTAGAAAGCCGCAAGTGCTATGAAGTCTGCCGAAAATTTGGTAAACCGGTAATCGTGATGGAGCCAGTCAAGGGCGGTAACCTTGTCAACTTACCCGAAAGTGCCAAAGTCATCCTGGACGAATTGCAGGGTGGCTCCCCTGCCAGCTATGCGATCCGCTTCGCCGCGGGATTTGAGGGAATTATGATGGTTCTTTCCGGCATGAGCGATATGGCACAGATGCAGGATAACATCAGCTCTATGAAAGACTTTCAGCCTTTATCCGACAAGGAACTTGCCGCCGTCAACCAAGTGCAGGAAATTTTCAAATCTATGAACCTCATTCCCTGCACATCCTGTCGCTACTGTGTGGCTGGCTGTCCAAAGCAGATTGCTATTCCCGACCTGTTTGCCGTTATGAACACAAAGCAGATATATCACGACTGGAACGCTGACTATTATTACAACACAGTACATACCGGCGGTGGAAATGCAAAAGCATCCGAATGCATTAAATGTGGCAAGTGCGAAAAAGCCTGCCCACAGCATCTGCATATCCGCGATTTACTTGTAGATGTGGCAAAAGAATTTGAGAAATAACAGATAAAAAAACACTGTGATTGCTAAGGTACTGGATACTATGACAAGGCGGTAGAGAGAAATCTTTACCGCCTAAAATTTTTTCAAAAAAGTGTTGCTTGTGACGTCGCGTAATTATTTATAATATATCTCAGGAGACAAAATAATTATGGAAAAGCACAGAGCAATATCGCAAGCGTATATGACAGTTGGAGAGGTAGCAAAAAAGGAGGTAGAACAATGAGAAGTGCAATACAAGTTTGTAACCTAAAGAAAAGCTATGGCAGTCACATTGTTCTCAAAGGTCTTGATTTTCAAATCGAAAAAGGCGAGATTTTTGCTCTTCTTGGCGTGAACGGAGCTGGAAAAACAACTACTCTTGAATGTATTGAGGGCTTGCGAAAATATGATAGCGGTACGATTACTGTAAACGGAAAAACAGGCATTCAGTTACAATCTTCATCTTTGCCCGCCCATATCAAACCGATGGAGGCCATAAAACTGTTTGCAAAATGGAATAAAACAAGGATTGATTATGCAATGCTGAATGCCATCGGTATAAAAGAAATTGAAAAGAAAAAATATATTCAACTATCCACAGGGCAAAAAAGACGTCTACATCTCGCCCTTGCACTTGTCGGTAATCCAGATATTATTTTTCTTGATGAACCGACTGCAGGACTTGATGTTGAGGGCAGACTTTCACTCCACGAACAAATCCGAAAGCTCAAATCACAAGGAAAAACAATTGTCTTGGCAAGCCATGATATGGCGGAAGTAGAAACCTTATGCGACCGCATTACTATTCTGAGTAATGGAAATATTATCTTTTGCGGCACGGCTTCAGAATTGACAGATAAGGTTGGGAAAAAATATTTTATCCATATCAAGACCCAGCAAGGAGAGAACACTTTTGAAACAGACAATATCGAAAATACTTTGATTTCCACGCTCTGTGAGTTAAAAAGCAAGAACATTCATGTCTTAGATATTAAAGTTGATCGTGGCACATTAGAGCAACATTTTATGGAACTGACAAGGAGGGAAACAGAATGAATGGTTTTTTATATGGCGTGGCATTACAGTGGAAATTGGATATACGGAGTAAATCCTTGTTGATCACATGCTATATCATTCCGCTTATTTTCTTTCTTCTTATGGGAGGTATTTTTACTTCTGTTATGCCTAATATGAGAAGCACACTTATTCAGTCTATGATTGTTATGGGTGTTTCCATGGGTGCATTTGTTGGATTGCCGCCATCACTGATTGAAACCTACGGAAGCGATATTAAAAAGGTTTATAAAGCAAATGGAGTACCTTTGTACTTAGGTCTTGTCACAATATTTCTTTCCGCATTTTTGCATTTAATGATCGCCTGTGTTGTGATCGTATTGCTTGCGCCTATACTGTTTGAAGCAATTTTACCCACGCATCTTCCGCTTTTCTTTCTTGCACTTGCTATATACATTATTGTATCATTAAGCATTGGAAGTATTTTAGGACTAATTATAAAAAATCAGGCAAAACTGACGATGGTAGCGCAATTAGTGTTTTTACCCTCGATTATGCTTTCGGGAATTATGTTTCCCATCGACTTGCTGCCCGATTTTCTTGAAACTATAGGGCGATTTTTTCCCGCTTCTTGGGGATACCGATTGATGTTATATAATGGCTTTTGCCTTGAAAATCTATGGTATCTAATCCTTGTTTTTTGTGCAGCGGTAATTACATGTGGAATACTTTTAAAGAAACAAAAAGCCTGATGCCTACCTTTGCTAAGATACTGGACAGGGCCTCCCGTGTACAGCCCGGCCAAAGCCATCTGCTGCATTTTATTCCTGATCCTGATGGACGTCTTCTCACTTTCGCCGGATGCCTGCCAGAACCGCAGGTAATTCATCAGCTTATCCACATGGCTGTCAAACCGCTGCTGGCCCTCCTGGGTACTCCACACCTCAATACCGTGTTTCACAAGCAAAGCGCAAGGCACCGTGAACAGTTACCACCGATATGGAAAATAAATTTTTTCTAATTTAGTCTTGACTTTTCATAGCTGGTCGCCAATCAACTACATTATATTGTTGATTCAATTCTTTTTCAAACATAATATTTTCATCCTATACAATTAATTTCCCTCATATCAAAGCTGACCACATCCTCATTCAGGCTGCTTACACCTCTCTCATGGGTCACCAGCAATATAAATTGTTCCGAGCGTCTCTTTTCCAAGACCTCAAGCAGTCTCTGCCGCCTTTCCACATCCAGGGAGGCAAAGGCCTCGTCCAGAATCAGCATCTTCCTGCCGGACAGCAGGGCCCGCAAATTTACGATCTGCTGTCTCTGCCCTCCGGAAAGGGTCCGGCCTCCCGCCTCGATCGCCGTGTCGATTCCCTCCGGCAGCCTGCGGATAAAGTCCCCTGCCCCAAGCTCCTGGGCCAGCGCCATACACTCCTCCCGGCTTGTCTGTGTCCGCCCGAACACGATATTCTCATAGATACTCATATGGAACAGCTCCGGCTCCGCAGGGTTGTAGACACACCAGGGCACTGCGGTGCCCTCCCTGGCCTCTCCGTCCAGAAGCCATTTCATGTGCAGTTTATGGGGTTCCTGCCAGGAGTCGGATGCCTGTTCCGGCTTTTCCTCTGCCCCCGCTTCCCTGCCCGCATCCCCATACAGTCCGCACAGGATCTTGCACAGCGTCGTCTTGCCGCTTCCGCTCTCCCCTATGAGGGCTCCGATCTCTCCCTTTTTCAGCTCCAGCTCCAGGCCCTTTAAGATTTCCGCGTCCGGCCCATAGGAGAAAGAGGCCTGCTTTACGGCAACGGCGCTTTCCGGCTCCGGCAGCGCCTCAGATTCCGGCGGTGCCTCAATCTCCAGAATCCCGCCGATTCTCTCCCATGCGGCGATCCCCACCGCCACCTTGCCCATCCACCGAAAGACCACCTCCGCCGGCATGATCACCTGGCGCACCAGCACGATAAACACCAGGATATCCCCCCAGCTTACCTCCCCCCGGATGCCCTTGTAGCCCATCAGGAGGATTGTGGCATACAGCACAAAGCTGCTGGTCAGGTTATAGGCCGAAAGCCGCCCCGCATCGATCAGCTCCGAACGGTAAACCGCATCGTTATACCTCTTTTTCTTTTCTCCCAGCAATGTGAGGATAAACTGCTCTGCCCCATAGGCCTTGACCGTACTCATCCCTTTGCATGAAGTCAGAACCGTCTCTGCAACCTCCCCGGCCGCGTCACGGGAACGCTTCCTGTATACCTTCTGCCTGGTTAAGATCTGCTGGTTCACGAAAGCCATAAACAGGGTAAAGCCCGCAATAATAAAGGCCGGAACCGGACTGATGATCAGCATATAAACAAAGGTAGATAAAAACAGCAGCACGTTCAGCTCAATCCTGGAAAAAATAGAGTAAATCATATCCGCCCCCTGCTGGACGTCCCCCCGGATCACCGCCTGAAGCTGCCCTGTCTTCTGCTTCTCATACTCGCTCCACGGGATACGGCAGAGATGCCCCATTAACCGGCACCGGGTCTGCAGCGCCAGCTTTTCCGTCAGCCCCACACACAGCATGGAGCCTGCATACCGCATCACATAGGAGGAGCAGGCCACCGCCGCCCCCACAAAGGCCAGCCCCACCGCCTCGGAAAGCGGAGCCCTTGCCTGCAGATGTTCCACGATATCCGAGATAAAGGAAGCGCTGTAAGTCCGCACCACCGCAAACCCGGCCAACAGAAGGCTTGCCAGGGCCAGCATGGGCCATTCCTTTTTCAGAAAGTCCAGAAAGATCTCCGCGGATATCTGCCGTCCTTTCACGGACGTTTTTTTCTGACCGGTCTTATTCATCCTGCATTCCTCCTTCCGCTGCCAGTTTGGGCTTCCTCAACCGTAATCTGCCCGCCTTCCACTGTAATCCGTTTATTCCATGCCAGAGAGCAGTCCCCGTGGGCCACCAGGATAATGGTGCTGTGCGCAAATTCCTCCTGCAAAAGCCGGAAAATGTTCGCCGCGTTCTCAGGGTCAATGTTTGCCGTGATCTCATCTCCCAAAAGGAAGATCTCCCCGTCCCCTCCTCTCCTTAAGGCCCTGGCTATGTTCACCCTCTGCTTTTCCCCCTGGGAAAGGTGGGACGCTTCCCGCTCAAGTCGGTCCTCCATCCGCAGCTTCCCAAGTGTTTCCCTGCACGCCTCCCAGTCAGGCTCCCCGCTCAGTTCGATATTCCTTGGCACGTCGCAGTGAAACAGGTCGTTCTCCTGGGCAATCAGACGGTATTTCTCTCTAAGAGCCTTAAGAGAGAGTTCCGCTGTGGGCGTGCTTCCGTACAGAATCCTCCCACTGTCCGGGCGGTACTGGCCGCTGAGCAGATACAAAAGCGTGGATTTCCCTTCCCCGTTAGGCCCCTGCAACAGTACCCGCTCCCCCGGCTCCACCACAAAAGATACATCCTTAAGGATTTCCCGAGAGCTTCCATCCTTTCTCTGATAAGAAAAAGATACATTTTCCACCCGTATTTCCCCAGGCCTTAAAGCTTTTTCTTCCTCCGAGGACATGTCCCGTCCCCCTTCCAGCTCCGTCTCTTCATAAAGCCACCCAAGGGCGCCTATCGCGCTCAGCGCCGTATTCTTCTCCACCAGCGTGCTCATGAACATGTTGATTCCCTTCACGAAATAATCCATGGCAATGGGGTAGGCCAGAAAAAGGCCGAAGTCGATCCTTCCCCGGTAATACAAAATCCCGCCAATCCCGTATACCAGCACATACTCCGCAAACTTAAGGGAGCACCAGACAAACTCGCTCTGCCCGCTCCCCCACACCATCTTCCTGATGCGGCTTTGGCAGGTTTCCTTTTCCCTGCCCAAAAGCTTTTCATTGAAATAATCTTGCTCCCGGTAGGTGCGCACCGTAAGCATATGGGAAAGAAACTCTACCAGAAAACCGTTGTTTTCCTTCACCACCTGGTTACAGGTATCCGCAACCCGCCTGGTCTGTTTCTCCGCAACGGTCAAAAGCAGCCGTAGGGCAAGATTGAATGCCACCACCACCAGCGTCAGCGTCATACTCAGATAACACATGTACAGCGTACACACAAGAAGGATTGCCATGCTGGAACAGGTATCAAAAAAGCAGGATACGGACCCCTCCACCGCGGATTCCGCATGGTCCGTTATCCCCGTCAGGTAATCCGGGATCTCATTTCTCTGGAAGCGCTTCCTCTGAAACCTCATAACCCTCTCCATCAGATCATTCTGCACGTTTTGAAGCGTTGTGTTTGAAAAGGAAACCAGCCGCAGCTTAATCAGAGCCTCCACCAGAAGGGTGCCCGCCGTCACAAAAACCGCAAAGCCCACCACCAGCTTAAGCATGTCCCAATTACCGGCCCCCACGGCGTCCATGGCCTGGTTGAGCACCTCCGGCTGAGCCACCTGGAACAAAGCCTGCAGGGCATACAGCAGGAGCAGGATTGCAATCCTGCCCCCGGCAGCCCTGTCAGAATTTATGAGTCGAAATATCTTTTTCATCCTGTCCTCCTATCACTATTCCATAAACTGTCCCGATTATTTCCCTCTTTTTCATATCTGAACCGCTGCGTAATTTTTCAGGAATATCAGGTGTATGAAATATATTTCTTTACATCTTCATCCGTTATAATAGAATACACTTTTGTGCCATACTTCTCCTCAAGCATTGCCGCCCCGATTTGTCCTGACAGACCATCATGAAACATTCTGTTTGCGATCACGATCACCGCCGCCACCTCTATCCGGGCAATTTTCATAAGCTCATCCAATCTTTGGGATATGGTCCGGCCTGAAGATATCACATCATCAATGATAACGACCCTGTCACCGTCTTTTAAGGTATAGCCGCACAGAGAACGTCCCCTGCTGTCCTTTACCTTTCTGTCATGGCAGTAGTGAACCGTCAATCCGTACTTTTGAAACAGGGCGTATGCCGTCGCTACTGAAAAAGATATCCCGTGATAGGCCAGCCCCATAATGGTATCAAATTCAATATGGTTTTCCCGGATACAGTCTGCAAAGTGTTCCCCGATCTTTGCTACCTGGGCATTTGTGACAAACTTCTCCGAATCGATATAATAGGATGACGCCATTCCGGATTTCAGAGTACAGTCCTTCCACTGTAAAATGCCGTTCCCGATCATAAATTTTACAAACCGCTCTTTGTTCGTCAACGCATTCAGCTTATAATCCATAAGCTCATCGATTGATACTCCAAAAAAATCCGCAAGCAGGGGCAGACAGGAAATGTCCGGCAATGCGGTCTGATTTTCCCATTTGCTGACGGCCTGCCCGGATATATGCAATTGTTCCGCAAGCTGCTCCTGGGTGATTCCCCGGCTTAATCGAAGCTGTTTTATGTTATTTCCAAGTGACATCGTGTTCCTCCTGTTTTCTTCTTTGCCTGTTTTTAATTTTCTGAGGAGCGCTTCTCTTAGTTAAATAATACACGATGCACTTTTTACAGGCAACCATCTGACAAGAGACTATTTCTCAACTGTCAGTTGGAAAATCAATGTCTAATCCGGCAAATTGAAATATTACTTCCTTCGAAAGCCTGTCAGGATAATTTTCTAATTTTTCATATGGCGTAAAACCCACACTTTGGAAGCAAAGACTTACATTCCATCGTCATGTATCTGCTTTTTGTTGCAGTCTTAGTCATGTGGATGCAGGATAATGATTTGCCAATGAAGAATTGGGTAAAGAATGTACTTATCTTTGTGTTGGTTTGGAGCGCTTTTCCGGCAGATTGGAGCTGCATAGCAGTACTTTCAATATTGGGAATGTGTAAGAAAAGAGGGAACCTAAAGGAATAGATAAAAGTAATGCTTTGGTACAGATCGGCGTTTTGTTGGTCTATCCTGTGTTAAGACTATACAATGGCGAAAAGGGGAAGGCAAAATGGATGAAGTGGTTTTTTTATCTATATTATCCAATCCATTTGATCATCATTGGAGTATTTCGCATTTGTATTTATGGAGACGTCAGTTTATTGTTTTAGCGCCTTGGCAATAGAGCGCTTTGCTCCGCCCACATCCTGATACGCGTATTATGCAGCCATCCATTACTGTTATCTGTCAGTCCATGCAAAAGATAGAGTGCAGGATACGGCCCCTTGAAATTCTCCGTCGGAAGAATCACCTGAAAAGAAACTGCGCGTTTTAATGTCTGTGAACGGAAATCTACCTGTAATAATGCCATATTGTTCTCCCCTTCTTATAATTGCTTCTATATTTTCTGGTTCCCTGTAGACCAGACGTGCTTCTCTTTTGCCGCTGATCTGGTATTCTGCGCCATAACGCCCACAAGGGCGTGTGGAACATAGAGCTCTTCCAGATATGCGGTTTCTTCTTCCGAAAGGATCAGATCCACTGCTTTCGCCGCCCCCTCAATATGGTGCAGCTTTGTTGCACCGACAACCGGGGCCGTCACCTTTTGAAGAAGCCACGCAAGAGAAATCTCTGTCATGGATACCCCGTGTTTTTGCGGCAAGCTCCATAGCGCGTCCGATGATCACGCTGTCCTGCTCTGCGGTGGTATCATATTTGAGTTTCGCATAACTGTCTTCTTCCAGACGCTTTGAAGACTCTCCGGGAGCCTTCGACAGACGCCCGCCTGCCAGTGCGCTGTAAGGCGTCATGGCTATGTTGTCCTCTGCGCACAGCTTTGCCATCTCCCGTTCCTCCTCCCGGAAGATCAGATTGTAATGCCCCTGAATGGAGACAAATTCTGCAAAGCCTTCCCGCTGCGCCAGTGCGTTCGCTTTCGCAAGCTGCCATGCAAAGCAATTGGAAATGCCGATATACCTTGCCTTTCCCGCCTTAACGATATTATTTAAACCTTCCATGATGTCATAGAGCGGGGTCTGGTAATCCCACATATGGTAAATGTATAAATCCACATAATCCATGCCGAGGTTTGCAAGGCTTTTATCCACCATCCGCGCAATATGCTGCTGCCCTGTAAGCCCTGCCGCAATGTCATCCTGTGTACGGGGAAGGAATTTGGTGGCCACCACCACCTCGTCCCGCTTTGCAAAATCCCTTAATGCCCTGCCCACATACTGCTCGCTGGTCCCGCTCTGGTAGCCGATGGCCGTATCAAAGAAATTGACGCCAAGCTCCAGACCCCGCTTTATGATCTCACGGGAATGCTCCTCGTCAAGCGTCCAGGAATGCTGCCCGTTTGCCGCATCCCCAAAACCCATGCATCCCATACAGATTCGGGATACGTTTAAATCCGAATTTCCTAATTTGGTATACTTCATATCCATCCACCCTTTCTAACCATCATACGCCCAATAATTTTTTTACCTCGGCGTATGTGATCTCATAAATCAACATATACACATAATTCACCTTCGCCTGCGTCATTGCCTCCCTCTGTTTTTCCGTCACCACCGTATAGGGGTAAATTCCAAACATAAACGGAAAAAAGGAGAATATAAAATTCTGCTTATCCTGAACCGTCATTTCTGGGAAGAACTTATCCAGGCAGTTCCTGACCTCCGCCAGCGACTGCCCATATACTGCCTTGAACTCAATCAGACGTTTGATCCGGCTGTTGTCCTCCCTCCGGCGGCAGCCGGGAAACAAGGGGCAGTACGCTCCGCGAACTGTAGACGTTAATCCCTTGTCTCTGGATACCCTCCCAGACCCGTTCCAGCCCCGGTTTTCCATGTTTCCGCGGCGTTTCCCCGGCAGGGCATACAGGATGCACACTCATCAGCCGGGTATCAATCCGGGCAGGCTATGAAGTTGTCAAGGTTCAATGAAAGGGAATTTTGATGAATTGAAATGAGATTTATTTACCCGCTTTTCGGAATTGTGCGACAGATAAAAATAGATTATAATTACACTTACAGCAGGGATTTGTGAGGAAGTATAAATGGATATAGATTTATATTATCAGGAAAAAGGAAATAAAGAACCGTTTATCCTTTTGCATGGGAATGGAGAAGATGGTTCCTATTTCAGGAACCAGATAGATTATTTTAGCGGCAGGTACAGGGTGATCGCTTTAGATACAAGAGGCCATGGTAAATCACCAAGGGGCATTGCCCCCTTTACTATAGAACAGTTTTCCCATGACTTATACGGTTTTATGGAAAGTCTTGAAATTTCATGTGCAATTATTTTGGGGTTTTCAGACGGGGCAAATATCGCAATGAAATTTGCAATAAAATACCCGAATATGGTAAAGGCATTGATATTAAATGGCGGAAACCTGAACCCTGAAGGAGTAAAAAGGACAACACAGTTCCCACGCTTGTGATCTGCGGCACAAATGATATGATCAGGGAATCCCATACAATAGAGATTGCGGAAAATATACCTGGGGCAAAATTATCTATCATTAAAGGCAATCACTTTATTGCAAACAAGAGATACGCCGAATTCAACAAAGCGGTGGAAGGCTTTTTGAAAACCATTCCATAAACCATAATTTTAGGAGGCATTTCAATGCAGATCTATTATTTTTCACGTACCGGAAGAAGCAAGGCAGTTGCTGAGCAGATCGCATCCCGTTACCATACCACAGCAAGGATGATCGACGATCACAGGAACTGGAATGGAAAAGTGAATTACCTGAAAGCCGGGGCAATGGCCTGCAGCGGAAAAAAGATACCTGCAGACTATATTGAACCGGATATGGATGACAAAATTATTGTAGTGTTTCCCCTATGGGCCGGAACTATGCCCCCGGGAGTACGGACGTTTGTGCAGGCAGTGGGAAAAGAAAATATAACTGCTATCATAACTTCCCTGGGAAGCAGAATGAAACAAAGGGATGGGTTCAAAAAAATAATCGATTTGGTTGGGAAGGATATTACCGCTCCGGATACAGTAGAATAATTGAAAGAGACAGCGTCTGGCATTATGGGAAATGCAAGCCTGCCGGGAAATAACACAGCAGAAAAGTAAAACGGATTTTTGGAGACTGTCATTATGAAAGGATTTGAGCGGAAAAACCAGTTATTTTCCCTTTGCGGATTGAACTGCGGGTTATGCCCTATGCTTTTGGGAAACCACTGTGGCGGCTGCGGTAATGGCAATCAGTCATGCAAAATTGCAAGATGCAGCCTTGAACACGGAAAGATTGAATATTGCTATGAATGCAGCCAATATCCATGTGAAAAATACCAACACACTGATGAATATGAGATTTTTATCCCGGTCAGGCGGCGAAAAGCAGATTAAGAAAGAGCAAAAAATATAGGGATTAGGCAATATAATCTTGAACAGCAGGAAAAAGTACAAATTCTTTCCTATCTTCTCTCTAACTATAATGACGGGCGCAGAAAAAATTTCTTCTGTATAGCTGTCAATTTATTGGAGCTGCCAGAGATATGCGAAGCGATAAATCAAATACAATCCAATGGCGGATTGGCCTCATTGCCATTTAAGGAACAATGTTTGTATGTGGCAGAGGTGTTCCAAAAGGCGGCTGACAGAAAAAATATAAAGCTAAAACTTATCAAGAAGAAGTAGATTACCATTCCAAACTAAAATTGTACAAATTGAAAACTGGAGAAAAGCTGATGTTAATGTTAATCATCGAAGATATCGTGTTATGCTTTGTACTTCTATTACATTATCCGTATACCGCTTTTGTTGAATTATTGTCCCATTTTCCGGTTACCACCCGCATGCCTGCTGATACAGCCATGCGGTCTTTTTTTCTTCCCCTGCCAGGCAGTCAGGAATACAAAAAACCCGTAAACACTAGTGTTTACGGGCTTTCTCAAAACGTCTCTCCTGACATCTCGCTCCCCGAGTAGGGCTCGAACCTACAACAACTCGGTTAACAGCCGAGTGCTCTACCATTGAGCTATCGAGGATTATTCTCTTTTCTTCTGCTTCTTATCTTTCGTCCCCTTAGCCCATACCCTCAAAACCGAACACCGTCAGTATCCCTCTTCCATCTCTTCTCCCTTACTCCCTTATCTTCCAATTCCTCTCTGCTTTGCTTCTCTTCTTCTTTCCTTA
>ERZ808044.201-NODE-201-length-82044-cov-13.721449_pt1 | contig 82044 bp, 83 predicted proteins | sample MGYA00380195_ERZ808044 | MGnify/ENA primary metagenome ERZ808044 (study PRJEB31490, sample SAMN06133423) | mouse gut metagenome | isolation source: Z7_2 | host: mice | place: China: Chengdu | collected 2015-05 ...
GCCCGGAGGAACGGCCTCACGGTCGTGGGTGAATATGTAGACAAGGCCCTCACCGGCAGATCAGACAAGCGGCCAGACTTCCAGCGTATGCTCCGGGATTGTGAGCGCGGTGTCTTTCAGGCCGTGATCTGCTGGAAAATGGATCGTTTCGCCCGTAACCGGTACGACTCGGCCATGTACAAGTACAAACTGAAAAGAAACGGCGTCCGCATATTCTACGCGAAGGAGTCGATCCCGGAGGGGCCGGAGGGCATTATTCTGGAGTCGGTCATGGAGGGCTACGCTGAGTATTACAGCGAAAACCTGAGCCAGAACGTGAAGCGCGGATATTATGACAGCGCTCTGGAGCTCAAAACGCTGGGCCAGACGGTGCTCGGACTCAGGAAGGGCCCGGACGGCCGTTTCGAGATAGATCCGGCCACGGCTCCGATCGTTCGCCGGATCTTCGAGGAATACGCAGCAGGCGAGCGGGCGAAGGATATATACACCCGCCTGAATGATGAAGGATACCGGACGAGCCGCGGCGGGCTGTTCAATAAAAACAGTTTGCGCCGGATCCTCCAGAACGAGAAGTACGTCGGCGTGTACGAGTTCCGCGACATACGGGTGGAGAACGGGATCCCGGCCATAGTGGATCGGGAGCTGTTCGATCGGTGTCAGGGCATGGTGGAGAAGCACCACCGGGCACCGGCAGCAGATAGAGCCACCAGCTTTCTGCTCACCGCGAAACTGTTCTGCGGCCATTGTGGTGAGCCTATGACGGGCGACGGAGGCACCGGCCGGAGCGGCCGGGTGTATAATTATTACACATGTAACGGCCGCCGGGTGCATAAGTGCCAGAAGGAGCGGGCCCCGAAGGAGTGGATCGAGCAGCTGGTGGTTGACGAGCTGGTGGATCTGATACACTCCGACGACTTCGTGAACGAGGTCGCGGATCGGTGCATGGAGTTTCAGCAGCGGGAGAAGGATCAGAGCGCCCTCCGGGCACTTGAAGCACGCCAGAAGGAAAACGAGAAGGCGATCCAGAATATGCTCGCAGCGATTGAGGCCGGGATCATAACGCCCAGCACGAAGTCGCGCCTCATGGAGCTGGAGGCAGAGCGCGGCCAGATTGAGAAGGGGATCGCCCAGCAGCTCATAGCGGAGCCGACGCTGGAGCGGGATCAGGTGGTCTACTTTCTGGAGCGGTTCAGGGACGGGGACGTCTCAGACGAAGGTTATCGGGCCTTTTTGGTGGACACTTTTCTCAATTCCGTGTACCTCTACGACGACGACAAGCTGGTGCTGGTTCTGAATTACACCGGCGAGCGTTGCAAGGTGACGCTGGATCTCGTGGAGAGCGCGGTCGAGGGTGACGGGCTGGGCGGTTCGTGTTTTGCGCCGTCCAGCGCATAAAAGAAGCCTCATTAAAGGGCTTCTTTTTTTATGTGCAGACCCGTGCAGCGGAAACTTGCCGCTAAAGCGGCGCACGGGTCGCGCGGCGAGTAGGGGAAAATCTTCCCTACTCAATTGCGCAGGGAAAAAATCAGTCTTTGCCTCCTCCCTGCTTCATGTTTTCAAGCAAAATCTCAAACAGGGAGCGGAGCATTTTCTGTATGGTTTTTCTGGTGGTATCGTCCACCCCTCGGGCGGCCTTTACCACATGCTGCAGGCAGCGTTTCCAATCTGCCCCGAATTCAAACACATTGGATGCCTCCGACGCGGAGACCACTTCATAGAGGGTATCCACAAAGGCGTGAATTTCCTCCTCCGGCAAAGATAAAATCCACTCATTTAAGGATGTATCCCTCAGGATTTTGGCACCAGTCATATTTTTGGCCCTGACAAAGCAGCCATCCTCTATCTTCCATGTATAGGTATTATGCTGAAGCATGCCAATCGCTTTACTTTCCACAATTTCATATTCACTATGGTCCTCCAAAATCATTCCCACTAACGAAGAACGGGGAATAAACTTTGACACTCTCTCCTTTATCTCCTCAAAATTTCCCTGTTGCCTGATTTCCGGTCGAAAGCCCGGTCCATCATTGCTGAACACTCTAAGGAGCCTTCCCCTTGTTCTCTCGCAGCAATTCATTGCCGCATAGACTGCCAGATTACCCCCCTTAGAATGCCCACCGGCATAAAAATCACCGGAAACATAGGACGCTGCTTTTTCCATGTATGCCACTGCAAGCTGCTGGCTGCGCAGTGGCTTTGAAAAAGCCATATTCAAATCCTCCTTCCAGCCAATAATGGTTGCATCCGTTCCTCTAAAAGCTATATAGACACTTTTGTCCCCCAGAATATAGGTCATGGCAGAAAACTGCATCTCCTCAGCTTCATCAATGATATTCACATAAAAGTCCATTTTCATAGAGCCAAAACGCTTGGACAGAGCCGCCATTTCAAATAATTCCTTATTATTTTCCCGGTACCAATAATCCTTTAGTATTCTGTCTCTGTCAGGATCCTCATAAATACTCCGAATGCTTACCGGTACACTTCTTTTATTAAGTTCCGGCACGAATCCTTCATAATGTAAATATGCAAGCTGGCACAATACCAGATTATCTGCCTCGTTCAATGGCCTTTCCAGAAAACTATATTTTCCCCATTCTCTCACATAATCTAAGATATTTCCCATTGGCTCAAGCCCTCCCTGCAATCAAAATCATGTCTTTCTAAACCTTTTGTGCCGACACGTGCCTGAAAATTCATTCTCATCCAATTTCATATACTCTAATACAACATCCCATCATAGTACTGCAAAAGCAACTTCACCACCCGGCTATAGCTCACCGTTCCGTCAGCCACACCGTTTAAGGTAAGGTTGGTATCCAAAAAAGCATCCGCGGCCTTCTTTACCGTCTCTGTGCTGATCACGGCCTTGTTTTCCACCTGCTCCCACGCTTCTTCTGTGAGGAATTTCTTATCCGCCCATACCTGAGAATCAATCTGCGGATGGGAAAAATATCGTTCCTCATCCCCTCCGAGCGCCCTCAAAAAATCCCTGTCCAGATAGCCGATCACACTCAAATATGCACTGTAGCGGAATAGCTCATCCGGTGCATCCACACAGGCCAGATAACCGATAAAATTGGCTTCATCCTCCAGAAGAAATCCTTTTAAATGCGAAAGCTCATGACACATGGTCACCGGCATGTTGGTGACATACATCTGCGGATTATAGTTTGCTTCCATGGAAAAGGGGAAATAGTAGCCCATGATATACTGCTGGCTGTAAAAACCTGAAACTGCCAGGGCTTTAGGCCTGGGATAGTATCCGGAAAGCGCCTCATATTCTTCCCCCAGCCCCTTCATCTGTTCTCTTGCCGTCTCTTTCATAGCCCGAACAAGTTCTTCATTACAAGGAATATAGCCCTGCTCATCCCGTTCAAACACCGGAAAAAGGGCATTGGCATTCTCCACTACGTAGTCCCGAAGGGCTCCAATTTCCTCTGCTCCATATTCCTTGTCCGGACTGCCTCCAAGAGCAAACCTTTCCGGGAAAGTGGATACCTGATACAAAAGAAAGCAATTAAGCATCATAATTACAGAAAAAATGCCAGTAACCCAATAGCAGAAAAAGACATATTTCTGGTAAAGCTTTTCAAATCTCCCGCATAAGGAAATTCCTTTTTTTCTGCCAGCTTTTTTTACCACCTTCAAAATGCCGTAAAAAAGTCCACCCACTCCAAGCAAGATCACCAATAAAACTGCCAGATACAGCATCCACTCTCCCACAGAAAAAGAAAAAATCCCGGTAAACCTTCCATAAGTCTCCACCCACAAAGGGAAAATATGCTTCACATAAAAATCACTAAAGCCATCCCATACCCTGCCTATAATATTCAATATGACCGCAAGCAGAATCATTGCTCCCGGAGTCCAAAGCTTCCATCTCTTCAATTGTATCTCCCCATTTTTTCAAAAATACTCATAACCCCCTCGCCTGTCTACTATATTAATAGTAAATATCTCAGAGAAACTTCTCAGAGAAGTTTCTCTTTTTAAGGACGGTCAGAATACCTATGCAGTCTGTTTTCGCTTTCATGCAATCCATCAATCAGTTTTTGTGGAGTGGTCCCCTTTTATTCCTGCTGATGGGTACGCATCTCTATTTTACCATGAAACTTCATTTTCCGCAGAAAAATATTTTTAAAGCCATCCGCCTTTCCGTGACTCCCTCTGGGAAAAAGGATGGCAGTAACCTCTCGGTCTTTGCCACCCTCTCCACCACTCTAGCCGCCACCTTAGGAACTGGAAATATCATCGGTGTCTCCACTGCCATAGCTCTCGGCGGCCCCGGCGCAATTTTCTGGTGCTGGGTCACCGGAATTTTAGGGATGGCAACTGCCTATGCAGAGTGTTTTTTAAGCGTTCGTTTCCGCAGCCGGGATAAGGACGGCGCCTATCAGGGCGGCCCCATGTATGTGTGGCAAAACGGACTGCACCGGCCTTCCATCGGAAAATTCTACGGTCTTCTGACACTGATTGCTGCTTTCGGCGTTGGCTGCACCACCCAGTCCAATTCCATCACACAGACCACCTCCCTGAGCTTTGGCCTTAATCCTCATATAGCAGGCTTTGCCGCTGCCATCCTTGCAGGGCTTGTGATTGTGGGCGGCATCCGTTCCATCGGGAATGTGTGCATGAAGATTGTTCCCTTCCTCGGCATTCTCTATACCGCAAGCTGTGTGGTGCTCCTTATCATAAATCGGGAAGCCCTGCTTCCGGCCATCCGGCTGATTCTGGCCCACGCCCTGGCGCCCCGGGCGGCTCTTGGCGGCGCGGCCGGTTCCTCCCTGATGCTCACCGCCCGTTACGGCATTGCCCGGGGGCTCTTTACCAACGAAGCGGGAATCGGCACCGCCGCCATCGCAGCAGCCGCATCGGAAACCGATAACCCCGCCCATCAGGCTTACGTCTCCATGACTGCCGTTTTCTGGGACACCGTGGTCATGTGCCTGCTCAGCGGACTGGTGATCGTCAGCAATCTCCTGCTTCACCCGGAAAGCGCTCAGAACGTTAACGAAGCAGGGCTTACCGAGGCGGCCTTTTCCTATCTGCCTGTCCTGGGAAATGTATTTTTATCCCTGTGCCTGGTAGCCTTCGCCATCACCACGTTAATCGGCTGGTCCTACCTGGGGGAACAGGCTTACCGGTATCTGATGAAAAACAGGGGAATCTTTGCTTACAAGGTGGCGTATATCGTAATGATCTATGTGGGGGCAGTCCTGCCCTTAAATCTGGTATGGGAATGTACGGATCTGATCAACGCCCTGATGGTGGTGCCCAATGTGGCGGCGCTGTTTTTGCTGCAGAAGTTTTTGAGATATGAATTGAAATAAAGATTTGCTGTGGGCAGGATCTATCGCATACTGCCCACAATTATCAATGCTCCATGTTCTGAATTCATTCATCAGAAATTTTCCAGTCCAGCCTGATTTTATCCATTTGCATAAGGATTGCTGCTTTTATCTTTTCCTCCAGGTAGCTCTGATTCAAATTTCTTTTAGAATAGGCCAGATAAGAACTCTTTGTCTTTTCAATCAGGAGAGCAGAGAAAAAACGCTCCCAACTAAAGTATTCCTTACTTTCGATATATTCGGAAGGTTCCTTTAAAAGGTTTTCCACTATACTGCTTTTTAAAACGCCGGATGACAGAATGAGCCACTCAAAAGACTCTGGAAGATAAAGTACCGCATTTTTCTTTGTCTTGAGAAGCTGAAGTACCCGGTCAATTTCCGAACCAAAAGCAGCTCCGTCCGCGATTACTAGAATCCTTTTTTCTCCGGTACTATTAAGATAATGGAATACATTCGATTTTCCATTCACCGATGTGCATTGCAGACCATACTCATTACTTACAGATCGAAAAAACTAATAACCGGCGTGGCTATCCTCCGTGATGACATTTTCCGGCATCACTCTTTCCACTGCGCCTGCTCCATAAATTCTGTAAAACTCATGATAGCTCTGCTTCAACGTCCCATATTTACCGGAGGTGCGAATACCATAGATCTCTTCTACACTATACGGCAAGGAAGGAAGTCCTTCCCTGGAAACAATCACATAATAATTGTCCGTTGCCTGAATCATCCTGGCAAAATCAGCCGATTTGACAAACTCATTTCCTTCGTCAATAAATACAATGCCATCCTTCATCCCGGACAATTGCGCTTCCCAAAGCGTCCCGGAAAGTACATAACATGTTTTATCACATATCAGTTCTACAGGACTTCCGGCAGGATTATTTGTATATTCCTGAATCATATCCACAAGCGTTGTTTTTCCGGTGGCACTATCCCCCCGTATTACCGTGAGATTCCTTCTCAATACAAAATCATAGCGCAGACGTTTTGTGGAAACGATTACTCTGTGTTTTCCCTTCATCCCATTTTTCCTCCTCAGACAAACTCCCCGGCGATTGGCACAAGTTCCCTCATAGAATGCACTACCTGATCCGTATTTAATATCCGAATCTCAAACGAACCTTCTCCAAAATCCATCAAGTGCCTAAGATTGATCGTCCGCTCTTCCTCTCTGGCTATTTCTAATAACCATCTGGCGCAATTATCTCCACAAGTTGACGCATTAAACACCTTCTCCTGATTAAATTTGACAAGAATCAATGTTTTAACGCCACCCGAAAGCCCAAGGGGCGGGATCTTCCCCAGAATAGGGCTGTCTATTACCCCGCTGTCAATTACCGTGGATTTATCCACATCCAAAATCATTTTTTTTACGAAGGGATCCACGATCCAACTGTCCTCATAGTCATATTTAAAGTAAGAGGCTGTATTGTATACAGCGCCAGGCATATCGCCATAGAATATATTCAACATATCAGAATAACCTGTGCCCTTTCCATCCCCTGCTACATATAATATAGATTCTATATCCATCCCCAAAGTCTGTCAATCATGAAAGAACAACGCACAGCCTACATTATTAACGGAATTCAGTTTGCAGTTGCGTCCGAATAAAGAACATGCTACAATAAGGGAATCTAGTACAAATCAGGGACTACTTACAGTAAAGTAAAGAATTACTTTGTGGGTAAAAGACACTGCATCGAAAAGGAAGTGAGCCACGATGGACGGAAAATTACGGAATATGACATCTGTTTATCTGTCAAAGGGAGACAAAATGCTTCTGCTCTTCCGGCAGGGCGGACGGGTTGTAAATAATGTATGGATCGGTTCTGCGGGAGGGCATTTTGAAACGTTTGAGCTAAACGATGCCAGGGCCTGCGTGCTGCGGGAATTGAAGGAAGAGCTGGGCTTAGATAAAGATGACCTCGAAAATCTGACGCTTCGCTATGTCACCTTACGCAAAACAAAGGGAGAAATCAGGCAGAATTATTACTTTTTTGCCAGGTTAAAGGATGGTGTGGACGAACGGATTACCTCCAACGAAGGAATCTGTAAATGGTTTGCCTTCTCAGACCTGCCCGGATTAGAAATGCCCTATACTGCCAGATTTGTGATGAATCATTATCTGGAAATTGGATATGGGACAAATGCTTTATATGCCGGTATTGCGGATGGGAAGACGGTTGCTTTTACTGAATTGCCGGAGTTTTAACGGATTTTCTGTTCCGAAATAGTATGGATAGAAGGTTTCGCCAGACATCCTTATGTCAGAGAAGAAACTCCCATCACAGCGGAATTTCTTCTCTTTATTTTAAGATCAAGGAGACAGCAAAGCATAAGAACCTTTCACTCTCAGCGCTTCACTGTCAGTCCCTCACCCTCCACTCATAGCGCCCCGCAGGCACACCGGAAATCTTCAGATATCCGTCTTTTGTCCTCTCTGCGCCGGACACAAACTCTCCTTCCAGCTTATAAGCCTCGGCACCATTTAAGGGCAGATAAATATCAGCCTCCGCCCCCGCAGGAATCTCCGCTTTCATAGTGAGTTCTTTCTCTCCGCGTACACATTCCATCCGCACCTTTCCCCGTACGGTAAATATGGAACCTTTTACCCGGCCTATTTCCCTTTGCAGGTAAGGCCTGATCTGCAGTCTTTTATAGCCGGGGGAAAGAGGAGTAATTCCCATCACGAAACGGCATAACCACTCCTTCACATGTCCCATCATGGCGTGATTCCGGGAACGTCCCAGTCCGTTCCATAGCTCCGTATAATTCCAGAACTCCGGCAGCGTGGTCAGTCCCTGGTCAATATGATGGCGATAGCTGGGAGCCGTGGGATTCATGACCATGCGGTAGACCATACCGTTTTCCCCGCCTGCGGCCAGCGCATAAAATACCTGCTTCAGCCCTACCTCCCCGGAATTTAAATGATAATCCTTTTTGGTCACCGCTTCCAAAAGCTTATCCAAAAGCATCCGTCTCATTTCCGGCCTGGCGATACCGGAAAACAAAACGCATCCATAGCTTGCCTGGCTGCCGTTTCCGCATACGCCTTTCTCTTCCTGCCAGCATTCTTTATCCCTGAAAAAGCCCTTCTGTATCCTGACTGCCATTTCCCGATAATGGAACTGCTCCCTCTCCGCTTTCAAAACACCTGCAATCTCTGACAGGGTATTGGCCAGAAGATAAAAAGCACAAGTGGCTACCAGTGTGGTGGGCGTATCTTCGTGCAGCTGTCCCCACTCTCCCATATGGGCATAATCTTTCAGGACGCCGTCTGTGGATTGTCTCTGCAAATGCTCCACATAGGCTTTCATCATCTCAAAATTCTCCCGGAGAATCGATTCGTCTCCGTACTCCAGATAGTAATACCAGGGCGTCATAACGCAGGCCCCGCCCCAGTTGGGATCCTTAAAAAGTCTCCCTATTCTGTGATACTCCGGCGCGATTCCCGGCACAAATCCAGGTTCCTCCGTCTCCCGGTTTGCGAATTTATGGAAGGAAAATCCCGGATATTTCCTGCTGTCCGTCTCCATCCCCCCACTTTCTGCCAGTTCCGGCGTTATCTGGGCATCCTGCATATCCTTCATGATCTTGGGAATCCAGCTTCGAATATCATACCCCGCCGCCATCGAAGAAAACATCAGCTGAGTGGTTTCCAGCCATCCCAGCTTCTCAATCTGGGGACAGTCCGTAAAGCTGCACATCATATTGCTTTCTATGGAGCGGTCCGTGATCTGATTGATTCGATTCAGAATCTCATTGTCCGTCTCGAAGTCCGAATACTTCTCATTCATCAGCCGGACCGCACAGCCTTCGAAGTTTTCCACCCCAGGCGTCCCGGGAAATCCCGCCACTTCCACATACTGAAACCCATGGTAGCAGAAAGAAGGGTGCCACTCCTCAGTGCCCGTACCTGCAATCGTGTAACAGTCCTTCACACTGCACTGCCATAAACGGTCGCAGCTTTGGGTACAGGATGCCTGGTCTACCCCGCTGCCGTCCGGTTTTAATACCTCCGCGGGATACAGCTCTATTTTCTTTCCTTCCTGTCCCTGTGTATTCCGGAGCCTGAGCCGGACAAACCCGGCGCTGTTCTTTCCCATATCCACCAGATAGTTTCCGCCCGGAAGCTTTGTGACGGATTTGGCTGTCCATCTTTCGGAGACACGGATGGGTAAAAATTCCTTTGCCGAAAGCTCTCCCAAAGGCGGCTTCATAAGTTTGGCCCTCTGCCATCCCGGGAGTTCTTTTTCCGGCGTATCCCAACCCTTCATCCGCAGAGCCTTCTGTCCGTCATAGTCCTCACCCCCGTACCAGTTCTGGAAGGTAATGGGACTCTCCCCCATCCGCCAGGACTCGTCACTGGCCGCCAGAAGCTCAACGCTTCCATCCTCACGGGTGATTTCCAACTGGGCAATCAGCTTCTTATCGCCGCAGATGCCCTTTTTCAAAAAGATGGTATCATCCTTCTGATAGCGATGCTTTTCACATAAGGTATCATCCCCAAATTTCATCACGGGAGACACCGCAAAATTCACATACTGCCCGTTTCCCAGCACCACCCCAAGTACATTTTTTCCTTCCTGCAAAAGGGACGTAATATCATAGGTCACATAATAAACCCGCCTGTTAAACTCACTCTCCCCCGGCTCAAAAAGATGATCCGAAACCTTCTTTCCATTTATACTGGCCAAAAACAGACCCAGACCGCTGATATAGAGCCGGCCATGTTTCACCGTATTTTTTCCCTTCAGGGTAAAGCTCCCCGTAAAAGCAGGCGCGGCGGACTTATCTCCGTCATAATCATCTCCCTGGCCAATCCAGAGAGCCTTCCAGTCCTCCTTATTCAAAAGCCCCATCTCGAAGCAGGCGCACTCGCTGAAGGAAGAAACATGATCTCTTTCATCCCAGACTCTTACTTTCCAGAAAACCTGCTGCCGGGAGGTCAGGGGCCTGCCGCCGTAGGGCAGTCCATAGTTCCGCTCCTCCATCACCTTCCCGCTGTCCCACAGATCTGCTTTTCCTTCTTCCAGAAGTTCTCTTTCGGAAGCTGCCAGTATCTGGTATGCTGTCTGTCTTAAACCTTTATGCTCAAGAGGGAGCAGGTAACTGAATCGGGGCGTTTTGCATTCCAATCCCAGGGGATTTCTCATATTCTGTGTCATCATGCCCATCGGCTTCATGAATAACTTCAACTCCTTTCCTAACCTTTTACAGATCCGACTGTCATTCCCTTCACGAAATATTTCTGTGCAAAGGGATAGATGATCATAATGGGAATCAGCGAGATAAATATCTGCGCGCAGCGTATGGTTCTGTCATCCACCATCGCCATCTCACGAATCTGCTCCATGCTCAAAAGACTCATATCTCTTTTTACCACAACTGTATACAAAAAGGAAGCAAGAGGATAGCTGTCCGGAAAATTGGAAAAAATCAGCCCGTCAAAGTAACTGTTCCAGTGAGAGATAAAGGTAAACAGCGTCAGCGTCGCAATGGAGGGCTTGGCACAGGGCACATAAATCCGAAAGCAGGTCTGAAACTGATTCGCCCCGTCGATCAGCGCCGCTTCCTCCAGCTCCTTTGGAATCCCCCGGAAAAAATTCAGCATCAGCACAATGTTGTACACAGGAACCGCCATGGGCAGAATCAGCGCCCAGATCGTGTCCATCATATGCAGGTTCTGAATCAGCAGATACCCCGGAATTAAACCGCCGGAAAAGAGCATGGTAAAAAAGAAAATCCAGGCATACACACCTCTGGCGCGAAGCTGGGTGCTTTCTTTGGAAAGAGGATAGGCTACCAGTATGGTGATCAGCATGGTAAGGGGCACTCCGATGCACACCCTTTCCACCGATTTAAGGAGCGAGAGCCAGAATTCCTTTTTCTCGATTACATAACTGTAGGCGTAAGTGTTAAATTCAACCGGGAAAAACAGTACGCGCCCCGCCGACACTGCCGTAGCGCTGGAAAAGGACATTGCCAGGATATTCAAAAGCGGGAACAGGCATATGAGCGCCAGCAGAGAAAGTACCGTGTAGTTGATGATCTGAAATACGATCCGTCCTGTGGTTATTTTTTTCAATGGTCATCCCTCCTTTAAAAAATCCTGTAATCCGCAAACCGATACGCCAGCCAGTAGGATACCGATATGAACAGTGTGGAAACAAGGGACTTGAAAAGCCCCACAGCGGTTGCAGGCCCATACTGGGCATCGATCAGGCCCAGGCGATAGACGAAGGTATCCAGAATATCCCCGGACTCATACACTGCTTTGCTGTAAAGATTGAACACCTGATCAAATCCTGCATTGAGCACGTTCCCCAGACTCAGCACCATCATGAGAACGATGATCATACGCATTCCCGGCAGCGTCACATGCCAGGTCTGCTGCCATCTGTTAGCCCCGTCGATCTGCGCCGCCTCATACAGATCCGTATCAATCCCCAGAATAGCCGCCAGATAAACGATGGCTCCATATCCGAAGTTTTTCCAGATATCCGTCACGATCAGGGTCGGCTTAAAATAGCGGTTATCTCCCAAAAAGAAGACGCTTTTTCCGCCGAGAGCCGTGATAAACTGGTTGATCACTCCTGAGCTTGGAGAGAGCATATCCAGAAAAATACCGCCAAGCACCACCCATGATAAGAAATAGGGCAGGTACACAATGGTCTGCACTGTTCTCTTAAATCCGCTTCTGTTCACCTCGTTGAGCAGCAGTGCAAACACAATGGGCACCAAAAGTCCCAGAATAATCTTCCAGAACGCAATAACAATGGTATTTTTCAGAGCCTGATTAAAACCCGGCAGACTGAACACATATTTAAAGTTTCCCAGCCCTACCCACTGCTGATCGCCGAACATTCCCTTACTGGGAATAAATTTCTGAAAGGCAATGACAAGACCTGCCATGGGCGTATAGCTGAATATTGCCACCAGAACCAGCGCCGGCAGTATCATTAAGTGCAGCGGCAGCTCTCTTTTAAAGGTGGAAAAAGTGTATTTGCTTTTTACTTTTTTACGCTGAGCCGACTTGCGGGGCGAGCCGGCGTCTGTTCTTGTTGAAGCCATGCAATCCCTCCTGTGAAAAAATCTTTGAAAGATCAATCTTCGGAAGATTCATCTTCGGAAGATTCATCTTCCTGCTCAGGCAGGGAGGAATGCACCGTACCCCTCCCTGCCCTTACTACAATAAGCTGGCTCGCAAAGCGTGACAGCGTTTGTTGTCTTATACAGCCTTGCTGCCTGTGAAAGCTATTTTGCCTTATACCATTCGTTCACTTCATCCGTCATATCCTGACCGCCTGCGTTTTTCCATTCCTCCACTACAGTGTCGAAAGCGTCCGGGCTCTCCTGTCCGGCTATGATCTTGATGAATACCTGGTCTAACATATCGTCCAGCGTACTCTTCTTGGCGGTCATCACCTCGCCGGGTGCTCCGAAAAACTCATCGTATACCAGATTCACATTGCTGTCATTCTGATAGGACATTAAAAGCTGCTGGGAGCCGTCTGCTCCGAATACCCGGTTCCAGCCCCAAAGCACGGTATCTCCGTTTAATGCCTTGTAGCTGTACTCCCACATGCTGTACTGCTCACCGGAAAGATCACCGGGATCTCCTGTCTTTAAAGGCTCCTCAATGGCTTTTGCCGTCACCTGATTTTTATTGGGACTGTTGATGGTTACGGGAGTCAGCCTCCACACGCCTTCCAGACCGTCACCGGGATTTGCATATACTGAATATTCATTCAGCTCCGGATCCAATACCTTTTCACAGTACAGATTCAGCAGCTCGACCAGTGCTTCCGGATGGGCGCAATCCTTGCTTACCGCATACCAGCTCGAGGTACACATGTTGATACCGGGCGATACCTTATCATCTGCATTTGCCATGGGAATCGCATAGGGACGCCAGTCGGCTTCCGGGTCTGCATCAATCACGTCCTGCAGCGGCCAGAGGGAACCTGCATGGTAAGCGTAGATAGCGCCGCACTTGCCGTTTACCAGTGCCTCCTTGGATTTATCATTGTCATTTACATAAAATTCCGGATCAACCAGGCCTTCCTCATAAAGTGCCGACAGGCTTACCAGAGATTCCTTCATTTCCGGCGTAGTGCTGCCGTAAACCAGCTCTCCGCTTCCGTTGTCAATCCAGTATCTGGGATAAGCGCCATAAGCGTTGCACCAGCCTTTGATATCAAAGAAGTTTCCATAGAGATCAGAGCTTAAAGCCAGCCCCACGCTGTCACTTCCCACATAATCCTTGAAGGCTCTCAGGATATCTTTCAGCTCATCCAATGTTTTGGGCGCTGTCAGGTTCAGTTCATCCATCCAGTCCTGACGCAGCCAGATCATCTGGGCAGTCTCAATATCACAGTCCACATAAGGGATACCGTACTGCACACCGTCATAGGTTCCTGCCTGGATTGCCGCATCTCCGCCTGCCGCGATCAGATCCTTCACGAAATCGCTGGCATATTCATCGAAATAAGGTTTGATATCCACCACCAGCCCGGCTTCCACAAGCTGCTTCAAATCGGTCTTATTCACCTGCACGATATCCGGAATCGTGCCTGAGGCGATTGCCGCGTTAAATTTCTGTGTCTGCAGCTCTGCACTGGATGCAATCCACAGATATTGTATATCATAGCCAAGCCTCTCTGCTATCAAATCTGTCCAAAGGTTATCTTCGTAGGTTGCCCCTTCCATTCTGGCAAAAATATCGGTCTCCATCAGGGAATCCTGTGTCCTGCTGAAAGTGATGGGAATCAGGTCAGAGTCTGCCGCATCTGTCCCTGTATCTGCCGCCGCAGTATCCTCTGTTGTCTCTGCTCCGGTATCACTGTCTGCTTCTGTGCCTGCCGGTTGCCCTTCCTCCGCCGCCGCGCCCGTCTGTGAGCCGCTGTTTCCGCATCCGGCAAACAAAGTAACTGTCATAGCCGCAGTTAATAATATTGATAACCACTTTTTCATCATGCTCATACCCTCCTTGTTCATTTTTACAGTAACATTCTTTTTCCTACCTGCACAGTTAGTATGTTTTGTACGATTTTTATTATATGTCTCTTTAAAGACTCTATCAATCTACACAAAACTTGTTTTATATGACCTTTTTTATTGAAATCAGGCAGGTTCCCTGCCCGCCGCGCGGCCCGCGCATAAAATAAGGACAGTTCTTCTGCCTGTCCTTAAAATTTCTATATAAAGATATCTTCCTCGCCCCTGCGGAACTCCATGGGCGTCTTTCCGAACTGCTCCCGAAAGCTCCTGTAAAAATTGCTCATACTGCTGTAGCCTGTCTCTTCCATAATCTTTTCCATACTCATCCGGGTATGGCGCAAAAGCTCCACCGCCCGGCGAAGGCGCAGATCTCTTAAAAGAAAGCGCCAGGTATATCCGCTCTCCTTTACAATACAGCGTTTCAGCTCCTCCTCACTCATATGAAACCGCCTGCTTAAATCCTCCAGCGTGATCGTCTTTAAATGATCACGCATTTCCTGAATAATAGCCGGCATCACGTAGACCTGTTCCGTCAGTTCCTCCTCAGGGTGAAGGGCATCCAAATGCTCCCGCATGACAATCCCCAGAAAGATCATGGCATAGCTTTTCATCAGAAGATTGCTGGCGCTCTCCCCTCTGGCCGACTCGTCAAACATTTTTTCCACCCAGCGGTCCAGCTTGGCATCGTTCTCACAGCCAAAGATCAGCACCCTGTTGCTGTGCCTGGTGTACAGGATTTTCCAGAAAAAATCCGTGAGAATATTCTGTTCCCGCAGAATTCCTGAAAAGGCGCTGGCAAAGGAGCTTGCCCGCATCAGAATATTAACGATCACATCCTCGTCATTTCCTGAAAATACCGTATGCTTTATTCCCGGCGTGATGATACAGAAGTTGCCGGAGGTGAGTTCATATTTCCTCTCGTCCATATACAGGGTCACGGCTCCCTTCCACACATAGACAATCTTGATAAATTCCAGCTTATGTAAAAAGGGCGGGCAATAGCGCAGGTTATTAAAACAAACCACTTCCTTCACACGCCCATAAAAAAATTCTTCCTCCGTCAGCACCGTTCCCATTGTGGAAAGCGGCTCTCTGGGGATCTCCTGCACTCCAAGCCTGTGATAACGGCGTACCAGCTCCTCCCAGTCCTCGGTGGGCTCCTCCCACACCTGGGGAAACTGTAAGTAAAGACTTTTGTAAATTTCTTCTGCCTCGGACATTCCGTCGCCAAGCTTCATAGCTGTTCCTCCAAATGCTTATACCTGTCCCATCCGTTCTTCTTCCGGAAAGCCAGAGGGGTCATCCCATACATTGTCCTGAAGTTCCTGAAAAAGATACTTTGATCGGTATATCCCACCAGTGAAACAATCTTCTCGATACTGCATTCCGTATTCGCAAGAAGTTCCCCGGCCCGCTTCATTCTCATATCCATCAGAAGATGGCTGAAAGTCACCCCTGTCTCCCGGCGGATATAACGGCTTAAATACCCTTCGCTCACATAAAATTCCCTTGCCAGGGAGGATAAGGTGACGCTGCTTAAATGGGAGCGCATATACAAAAGATACCCGGCCAGGGGATACCTCTTTTTCTCCTTTGCCCCTCCGATTCCGGCTACCGTCCCCTCATCCCATCGGAGGATATAGGCAAAAACAGCCATCATCATACTTTTCATCACCAGCCTGCTCTTTACCGGCGCCAGGTTTGCCTCCTCGTACAGTTCCATCACGCTCTCCTCCAGAAGCGGGTCAGGCCTGCTCTTTAAGAGCAGAAAGCTTCCTCCCGGCTTGTGATAAAGCATCCTCCAGAAAAAATCGGCAATCCTTCCCCCGTCGCTGGTCTCCAAAAGCTCCCAGAAGGATTCCAGAAAAGTGCTCCTTCGTATCAGAAGATTTAACACCACGTCCTCATCCGCGCAGGAAAACACCGTCTGCTCCACATCCGGCGCCACGATACAGGCATTGCCCGCCGTCATTTCATACCATTTTCCTTCCCTGTAAAACCGACAGTTTCCCCTGAACACATAGATCAGCTTGATAAATTCCAGCTTGTGCAGAAAGGCCGGACAATACTGGGCATTGGAATTCACATTCACCTCACCCCAGCTCTCCTCGGAAAAATATTCTGCCTCCGTAAAAAAGGATGCCATGGCGGTAGGGGGCAGAAGCGGAAGAATCGTCTCCTGATTTTTCTCCAAAGCCTGATAATTCCTGCAAAATTCCGCCCAGCTTTTCACCGGCTGTTCAAAGGCCTTGGGGTTTCGCAGATACAGCTTTCTGTACAGCTCATTAAATTCATTTGGCTGAAACAGCTTTAAAAAAGCTTCCCGTTCCACTTTTCATGCCTCCCCAGTGTTTTGCAGTATGATTCTTACTTTTCTGAAAGCACACGAGGGTGTGCCGGAACTGTTATCTGAATTTCAGACAAATCTCCGGCACACCCCCGGGAGCAAATCCCTTTGCCTCCAGTATCAGGCTATCTTCCCCGATCATCTCGCGAAGGATTCTGAGCTCAAGCCTCCTCCTTCGCTCAAAATGCGCTGCCACATCCTCAAAGCCCTTATATCCATGGGCTTTTCCATAGGGTGATTCCTTCAGGAAATTCAGCATCAGAGGAAACCACATTTCATTCCCGTTTTCGTCACTGCGTTCCTTTTTGATGTGAAGGAGGTTTTCGCGAATCCGGACGGAATCCAGATAAATCAGCTTAAAGCCCTTTTCCCTCAAAATCCCGTATGCTTCCCCGTAAAAGGCAAGGATTTCCTCCTCCGGCATCTGATAAAAAAGCATCATACTCTCGATGGAATTCTGCAGGAAAGAACACTCAAACAGATTTCCCCCGTCTTTCAAATTCCGGTATCTCTTCATAATAATATCGTGGAAGGTCTGAAAGTCCACTCTGCCATTATAAATCTCATACCGCTCCATATCCTGATAAAACGCTCTTTTCTCCGTCAGAATCTGTGTGTAGGCCACGATATAACGGTCATCCTCCACCTGTGTTTTATCCCGGATTTCCTGTTGAAATGCAGGGTACCTGCCCAGCATCTCCTCCCATCCTTCTCGGGTCAGATAACTGCACCAGGCAAGCTCTGCCGGGGATAAATCCCCTTCCCTGTAAACATGGTATTCCGGCCATTCCAGAGCCAGCCGGTTCAGCAGTGTGCTCTTGCCGCAGCCGGGCAGGCCCTCGATAAAAATATTGTTTTTCATACTGCTCCCGTTATCTGATAAAATTCGTCCTCCGGAAAGGCTCTTTTTCCGGCAGACCGTACTTCTCTTTTCCGAGGGCAATGCTCTTCATAAGAAAAGTCATATTTGCTGCAAGAGTCCGCATAATCTGCAGCCCTTCCTCATCCTGGAGCGCTTCCCCCGGCGCGGCCCCATGGATGCTGTTCCAGTACTGGCCGGAAGCCACAGGCATCCCTGAGATTGTAAAGAATTTGTTCAGTTCGTCAAAGGTTGCGGACAAACCGCCCCTGCGGGCAGCCACAACGCTTGCGCCAACCTTCATGGACTTGTCAAAAGGCGTACTGTAAAACAGCCTTGTGAGGAAAGCCACCAGCGTTGCATTGGCAGAGGCATAGTAAACCGGGCTTCCCACCACCAGGCCGTCACATGCCTCAAATTTGGGCGCCACCTCATTTACCAGGTCGTCAAAGACACATTTTCCCTTTTGCTTACAGCTAAGACAGGCAATACATCCCCGGATGTCCTTATTTCCAACATGAATCGTCTCCGTTTCTATTCCCTCCCGGGCAAAGATTTTTTCCATCTCGCCAAGTGCAACAGAGGTATTCCCCTTGACACGTGGGCTGCCGTTTAACATCAAAACCTTCATTTTTACCGTCCTCCTTTTTCCGTTTAAAAATTCCGTGTTGACTCATTGTATCACATTCTCAGGTTTATGGGAACTGATAACGGGAGCTGGCTTACTTCCTACTATAAAAATAAGGGCGTAAGCCATATATAATAGACTTGCGCCCGACTATTACTTACTATTTAATTGCCGTTACTTATTCTTTAATACGGTCAATATCTGTGAGATTTACACCAGCAACATTCAATATAGCCTTTAAAGATAAATAATCCTCTTTTAGGCTTGCATATGTTTCAGTAGCATTTTCTTTTTTGGCAATTAACATATGCCTTTGAATTTTCTGGAATTGTTCGATTGCATCTCTTGCTATTTCTAAAGTATGAGGCATACTGTTTTCACCTCCCAATTATGAAATAGATTGTTGTGTCAGCTTTAGTATAACATAACCGGGAAACAAAGTCTATCAATTTTCTAACGCTTCAATATTCACTTTTCAGGTTTTGAAGTTCTTTATGTTACTCCTAATATTGACTCTCAATCATGTGCAGGTTACAATATGATCAGAAACTGTTGATTGCTTTTATGGTTAATGATTATAGTGAATGGAAAGGATTGTGATTACATGGGAATGAGTGATAAACAATATGATGGATTTTTGTTGGATAATATTGAAGACTGGGATGACGTAATTGCATTGCTGGAGGCCAAAGAATATGATAAGGCTCTGGCTTTAGCCCAAAGGAAACGGGCAAAAACAACGGATGCCAGGCTTCGCCAGCCATCCTTATGTTAATCAAAATAAATTAGAATCCCCCAATGGAAGTAATTAGAATAAGCACACGAGGGTGCTCCGGAACTATTATCTGAATTTCAGATCTATGTCCGGCGCACCCCCAATTTTTTAATACCAGTACGGCTCCCAGTCCTTCATAAGCCGGGTCAGAGCTTCCATATAAAAATAATCGCCCCATGCCACGCACTCATCCACTCCATTGTCATTGCAGGTATTGTAGGGAGAACTCTTCGCGTAGGTTCCATGCAAAAGCAGACCGTTGGAAACAGCCGGGTCTGTTACCGCACATTCAGAAATCAGCGCCTCCATCAGTTCTTCCGCTCTTTTGGTATAATACTGCGCCTTTTCCTCCGGAAGATATTTGCTCATCTCCAGCATACCGCAGACCGCAATCGCCGCTGCCGAGGAATCTCTGGGCTCATCACTGCCGTCGGTGAAATCAAAATCCCAGTAAGGAATCTTATTCTTCGGCAGATGCTCCAGGAAATAGTCAGTGAGTCTACAGAAAATATCCACGTATTCCTGATCACGCAAAAACTTATATGCCAGCGCAGAACCATAAACTCCCCAAGCCTGTCCTCTCGCCCATGCGGAGCCGTCCCGATAGCCCTGGTGGGTCACGCCGCGGAGAGGTTTCCCAGTATTTTTGTCAAAGAAATAGGTGTGGTAGGTGGAGTTGTCCTCCCGGATGATACACTTCATGGCCGTCCGGATATGAGCCTTTGCTTTTTCAGCATACTTGGGATCTCCTGTCACCTCTCCCGCCCAGAAAAGAAGCGGCATGTTCAGCAGACAGTCAATAATCAGACGATAATTGTCCTCCGCCCCCAGCTCTCCCCAGGCCTGAACAAACTGCCCCTTTTCCTGAAATCTGCCAAGCAGGTTATCTGCCGCCAGCAGGGCTGCCTCTTTGCCGGTTTCACTTCCGGTCAGCTTATAGGCTGCCACACAGGAAGGACTGTAAAGGAATCCCATATCATGATGGTCCACCACAATTCTATCCTTAATTCTTTGATTAAATTTCTTTACCTCTATCTCCGCCGTCTTTTTCAGCTTCTCATCTCCGGTCTTCTCATAGGCCAGCCACACCTCTCCGGTCCAGAATCCTTCAGTCCAGTCCGTCATTTTCACAGGCTGATAAAAATTTTTGACGCTGGCAGAACCTGGAAACATTTCCGTAAACTCATCCGTTGCCTTCAGAATCAGCCCGGCCGCCGTATCGTATGCCTTTTCAAAACACTCCCTTTGTCTCTCGTCCATTTTTCTTCACTCCTTTTTTGCGTGATTTTTATGCTGCTTTTATTGTAACGAATCATCCCCAAAAAGTATATCAGCAAAACAGCGTTTTCATATGCAAAAAGTAAAGAATTTACGTATTCCAGTTTCGGATGGATTTATGCGCGTACCTGTGATAGAATGGAGCCATTGCACAATCTATAAGGTGAGGTTTCCATTATGAAAAAAAATTATCTGAAATACATCTTCCCATCCATGCTTTCCTTTTTGCTCACAGGAATCTATTCCATTGTGGACGGCATTTTTGTGGGAAGAGCTATGGGGGATCCGGGACTTGCTGCCATCAACATCGCATGGCCTTTAGTTGCACTGATCATCTCTCTGGGTACCGGTATCGGCATGGGCGCCGCAGTGATCGTTTCCTTAAACAAAGGCGCCGGAAATGAACAAAAAGCTTTGGAGGCGGAGGGGAATGCCTTTTTCCTGCTCTTTACCAGTTCTCTTATGCTGACTCTTATCTTTCTCTTTCTGGGACGCCCTCTCCTTATGCTGCTGGGCGCAAAGGATGCCCTTCTGCCGCTGGCGGAAACCTACCTGAAATATATCCTTCTCGGCGGCATGATTCAGGTATTTGCCTCCGGTATGGTTCCCCTTATGCGCAACCGGGGCGCTTCCTTTTATTCCATGTGCGCCATGGGGATAGGATGTATTTCCAACATCCTTCTGGACTATTTCTTTGTGATCGTCCTGCGGCTGGAACTTATGGGAGCGGCGCTGGCTACGGTTTGCGGACAGATACTGACTCTGGTTATGTGCATTGCCTTTTTTATCAGAAGAAAGAACCGCATCCCTCTTTCCTCCCTGCGGCCGGATCGGGATACGGTACTTTCCATTCTCAGGGTGGCGGCCTCGCCTTTCGGCCTCACCTACCTGCCCTCTGTCACCATTATCTTCATGAACCTGCAGGCTCTTGCCTACGGCGGTGAGGAGGCAGTCAGCGCCTATGCGGTGCTTGCCTACATCATCTCCTTTATGGAGCTTCTGGTGCAGGGCATCGGGGACGGCAGCCAGCCCCTGCTCTCCTTAAGCGAGGGAAAAGGTGACGGCAGGGCACTGAAGACTTACTCCCGCTGGACCTTCTCCCTCGGTATCTCCTTCGGCATTCTGGGCGCAGTGTTCTTCTTCCTGGCAAGGAATTTGCTGCCCGTATTTTACGGCACCTCCCCGGAGGCCGCCGCATACATCATTCACGCCACCCCTGCCTTTGCGCTGGTGATGGCTCTTTACGGACTCACCAAGCCTGCGGTCTCTTATTTGTATGCCACTCATCGGGTAGGGCGCTCCGGCATTCTTGTGTATGGTGAAATCGTGCTCACCCTGATTTTCATTTACCTGCTGCCCTTATTCCTTGGCCTTGATGGCGTATGGTACACCATCCCGGCCGTTCAGGCCGTTCTGGCAGGACTGTGCATTTTATTCCTGGCAAAATCCAAAGGCTGACTTATTTTTTCACGCACCACCGATACTGATAGGCCCCCAAACGCACCTGCTGCAGATTGACCGGCTCTCCTGTGAAGAGATCTTCATATTCCCCGTAAAGAGTAGGCAGGCAGCTCCACTGCTCCCACTCGGAAAAGTTGGACAGGCAGACCAGTTCCTGGTCCCCCAAAGTACGGCGGATGGCGAACACCGGCATACATCCGGTATCCCAGGTGGTCACATAAGCCCTGCTGCCAAAGCAGGGATGCTCCCTGCGCTGCGTCTCCAGTCTCTTAAGTCCTTCCCATACGGCATGCTGCACCGTTCCCTCTTCGGTTCTTTTCTCCGCATTTTCCCAGTTAAAGGGACTTCTGTGGAGGTAGCGGCTGTCTGCTGCCAAATCCGGATTCTCCTTATAACTGTAATCATTGACCTGGCCAATCTCATCCCCTGAGGAAAGCATCAAAAATCCTTCCAGACTCATACAGGCGGCATGCATAAGCAGAATCCTCTGGATGCCCATGGCCACCTGAGCCCTGTCTCCCTCAAAGCCGCCCTTTTCCACACCGCAAAGGCTGGCAGTGGTTCCGCAGCTCCTGGCATCCTTCGATATCGGGTCATAATTGTAGAGCTCCCCTCTGGCAAAGCTGCCCGGGAAAACGCCCTCAAAGAAATGATACAGGTATTCCTTGTGGGATAAAGGGTCAATCATCAGCGATTTTTCAAAATCCTCATCCAGTCCCCAACCAATATCGTCATGACAGCGCAGATAATTCACAAAGAAACAGTTATCCGGCAGGCTGTGAATCTCATCCATCAGGTGCTTTAAAAGCCTTGTGTCTCTGGTGGCCAGCGCTCCCCAGAGATTCACCATGGTGGATGCCCCGTAAAGCATGTGGCATTCCGGCTTTTCGGGGGTTCCAAAGTAGGGGGGCAGCTCCCTGGGAGCCATCACCACTTCTCCTTTCAGAATCACCGCAGGGCAGACCACCTCCAGAATCATGCGCACCATACGCACAATGGTATGCACCTGGGGCAGATTACGGCAGGTAGTGCCAAGCTCCTTCCAGATGTAAGGAACCGCATCAATACGCAGTACCTCCACCCCCAGATTGGCCAAAAAGAGCATATTGGCTGCCATCTCATTAAATACCACCGGGTTTCTGTAATTCAAATCCCACTGATAGGGATAAAAGGTGCTGAGCACATGCTTTTTCATCTCTTCGCACCAGATAAAGTTTCCCGGCGCCGTTGCGGGAAATACCTGGGGCATGGTTTTTTCAAATTCTGAGGGAATGTCATAGGTATCGTAGCACTGATACCTGTCTATGTACTCCTGCTCCCCGGCCTTGGCCCTCATGGCCCACTCATGGGTATCCGCCGTGTGGTTCATAACCATGTCCAGACAAAGGCTGATGCCTCGTGCCCTGAGTTCTTTCGTCAACTCCTGCAGGTCCTTATTCGTGCCGACCTCCGGATCCACCATGCGGAAATCCTCCACCGCATAGCCTCCGTCATTGAAGGGATGGGGCATTTTTAAAAGGGGCATCAGATGCAGGTAGGTAATCCCCTGCTCCGAAAGATAGTCCAGATGGGAAATCAGCCCCTTAAGCCCTCCGGCAAAAAGTTTGGTATACATGGTCACACCCAGCATATTGCCGTCCTTAAACCAGTCAGGGTTCGCCTCCCGCTTCTCGTCCAGAGTCTTTAATTCCTTTGAGCGCTTATCGTAAAAATCCTTCATGGAAGAAAGAAGCTCCTCATAGCTCTTCTCATCCTGATATAATTCCATATACTTTTCTTTTAATTCCTGCTCATGGCCTGCCAGCCTCTGAGCAAACCTGCTGCTTTGTGCCGCCATTTTTCTCCTCCTGTTTCTCCTTTTATATAGTGAACGACAAAAATTTTTGTTTTTGGCGTTCACTATAAAAGCCCTGTTCCCTCTATTTTATACTGCTTCCCACTCAATCAGAACACTTTCATACTCTCCCGGCACCTTACTCAAGGTAAGACCGCCGTTCATCCATGTCCTGCCGCTGTGAATATGTCCGTTTTCCGAGCAGCGGTAATTTTTGTCCGGTGCAAGGCCCTTCACCGTGGTATGCACTGGAAGAGGATTGCCCTCCGCCGAGGTCATCACCAGCGTCTGCAATGCGTGGTTCTTTTCCTCATCCACAAACTCCCAGGCACAGAACCGTCCATCCAGGCCCGTCAGACGGTAGTAAGTTCCCTCGTGGGTGAGGGAATAGTATTTGTGGAAATCCGCAAGCTGCTCTTTTACCAGTCTCTTCTCCTCTTCTGTCATCTTATTAATATCCAGCTCATAGCCAAAACTTCCGGAAAGGGCTACATGCCCTCTTGTCTGAAAAGGAGTCGCTCTCCCGGTTTGGTGATTGGGCACTGCCGATACATGGGATCCCATACTGCTCACAGGATAGAAGAAGGAAGTACCGTACTGAATGCTCAATCTGTTTACCGCATCCGTATTGTCGCTGCACCAGATTTGAGGGGAATAATACAGCATGGCCGCGTCAAAACGTCCGCCGCCTCCACTGCAGCCCTCCAGCAAAATGTCCGGAAATCTCTCAAGAAACTTCTCCAGCAGATCATAAACCCCCAAAATACAGCGGTGATACACCTCCCCGTTTCGGCTTCCTGTGTACACATGGCTGTAAATGTCACTAATACTTCTGTTCATATCCCATTTCACATAATCTATGGGGGCACCAGACAGAATTTCCGTAAGCTGCCCGAGCAGATACTCCCGCACATCCTCCCGGCTCATGTCAAGCACAAGCTGGTTTCTGCTCCGGTTCGGCTCCCTCCCCGGTATGGCAAGAGCCCAGTCCGGATGCTCGCGGTAAAGATCGCTGTCCTCAGAAATCATCTCCGGCTCAAACCAGAGCCCAAACTTAAGGCCCAGAGCGTGGATTTCCTCTCCCAGCTCCTTTAAGCTGCCGCCTAACTTTTTCTCATTGACAAACCAGTCCCCCAAACCGCTGTTATCATCATCCCGCTTGCCAAACCAACCGTCGTCGAGCACCAGCATTTCAATTCCAAGGCCTGCCGCCTGCCTGGCAAGTGCAATCAGCTTTTCCTTATTAAAATTAAAATAAGTAGCTTCCCAGTTATTCAGCAGTACCGGGCGTTTGGCATACTGGTATTTGCCCCGGCACATATGCTCCTTCAAAATCTTATGATACTGATGGGAAAGCTTTGCAAAACCTTCATCCGAATAGCTTAAGATCACTTGGGGCGCTTCAAAAGTCTCTCCCTTTCCAAGGCTAAAGGAAAAATGTTCCGGCGAAATCCCCATAAGCGCTCTGGTCTGTCCCCTCTGATCCATCTGGGCGCAGGCAGTAAAGTTGCTGCTGTAAACCAGACACAGCCCATAGCAGTCCCCGAAATCCTCGGTGGCCTCCGGTGCGCACAGAATCACGGAAGGGTTGTAGTGATGGCTGGAGGTTCCGCGCCTGGAACCAACCTCTAACTTCGTGCGGCGAATCCTTGTCCTCTCAGGGCTCCGCTCCATGGCATGTCTGCCTGCAAAGGTAATCATATCATAGTCTCCGAACTGGAAATCCAGACAGCAGGAAAGACATTTCGTCAGCAAAACCCTCTCTTCTCCCCGGTTCTCTACCGTGAGCGCTCTGGTAATTACATTTTCCTCTTCAAAAACGCCGTAAAATAGGCGGACTGCAACCTGAGAAGCTCTCTCCCGCATGGTGATCACAAGACTGCTGCTTTTTTCTTTATCCGTATCATAAAGGGCCGGCATCCCCTTAACCTTATAGGCATAAGGAAGGATTTCATAGCTCTCAAACCGAAAATCCGCTGCCATACTTCCATCCTCGTGCACAAGAGAAACACAGCTCTCTCTGTAATCCCCTACCCCGTCAGAGGGCAGCTCCTGGGGCAGGCAGTCTAAAGAGTACGTCCTGTCGCCTTTTGCCTCCGGTGGATTTCCCGAAAATCCCACGTCCGCCTGAAAGATCAGATCCGACAGATTTTCCCCATCGATTCTCTTTCCATAATAAGTGTGAAGCAAAACCCCGCTTTCATCCGCATACATCTGATAGGTGCTGTCCTTGGTGTGCAGATGAAACAGCCTTCCATTCATTCCTACTTCAATTGCCATGTGCCTTCTCTCCTTTATCCCTTTTTATATTTCTTATAATTCTCATGACTTGCTGCTTATCAACCTGTTTTTTATTATACCATTTCCGCCACCCGCTCGCCACATGAATTTCCATTTGCAGCGTGACTTTACCTACTGGCTATGTTAGAATAGAAAGACTTATTGAACCAAAGATATCGAAGTGAGGTTTACATCATGATTAAGAAATGGGAAAACGACGCATTTTACTCTCAAATTTTTAAGCTATTACTGCCGATTGTACTACAAAATCTCCTCAGTGCAGCGGTAACTTCTGCGGACGTAGTCATGCTCAATTACGTGGGACAGTCCTCCATCTCTGCAGTCTCCCTGGCTTCCCAATATGCCAACGTCCTATATATGGTTTACTACGGACTTGGCACCGGAGCCTCCGTTCTCTGCGCACAATATTTTGGCAAGGGGGATTTGCGGGCCATTGAAATCGTGGAAGGGATTGCCCTTCGTTTTTCTATGCTGATTTCCATCATCTTTGCTGCCTTTGCCCTCTTTGCCCCACAACTTATGATGACGCTCTTTACCAATGATCCAGAGCTAATCGCTATCGGTTCCTCCTATTTGCGCTTTGTGAGCATTAGCTATCTGTGCTGGAGTATCACAGAGGTTTATCTTGCAGTGCTTCGCAGTGTAGGCAGAGTGATGATCAGCACTATATTAAACACCATGGCTTTCACCTTAAATATCCTTTTAAATGCGGTATTCATTTTCGGTCTTTTCGGTGCTCCACAAATGGGAGCCTCTGGAGTGGCATTGGCAACCTCCATTTCCCGTGTCATTGAGCTGATCGGATGCTTTTTGGTATCCATGCTCAGCAAGGATGTAAAGCTAAAGCTCTCCATGCTCTTTCACAGAAACAAAGTCCTTTTTTCTGACTTTGTAAAGCTTTCCCTTCCAGCTCTTGGCAATGATATTGCGTGGAGCGTGGCCTTTTCCATGTACTCTGTCATCATCGGTCATCTAGGCTCCGATGCCGTGGCCGCCAACTCCTTCGTGGTAGTTACCCGCAATTTTGGCACAGTCCTCTGTTACGGCCTTGCCAATGCTGGAGGAATTTTGCTTGGAAACGTCATGGGAGAAAACCGGCTGGAAACAGCCAGAGAATATGCACGTAAAATCCTTAGGCTCACTGTCATAAGTGGCGCCTTCGGCGGCCTTCTCATCCTTGCAGCAACGCCTTTTATACTGAAATATGCCACCCTCACTGAAACTGCCATGCATTATCTGAAATATATGCTTCTGATTAATACCTATTATGTCATGGGCGGTGCCGTAAACACCACCCTGATCGCCGGAGTGTTCCGTGCCGGTGGAGATACTCGTTTTGGTTTTGTTTGTGATGTGATCGATATGTGGGTGTACGCTGTCCCCTTGGGCTTTTTGTCCGCTTTTGTGTTAAAACTCCCAGTGATGTGGGTGTATTTCCTCCTGTGTACTGACGAATTTGTGAAATGGCCCTGGGTCATCAATCACTACCGCAGCGGCAAATGGCTCCACAATATTACCAGAGATAATATCACAATCGAGTAGGGAAGTTTTTCCCCTACTCGCCGCGCGGGGCGCACGTTGCGGAAGCAACAAATTTCTCTGTGCGCCCCTGCGCATATAGACAGCAGGCAACCCACTCTTTGGGCTGCCTGCTTCTAATCTTCGTTATTCAATATTCACTTATTCACCATTTCATACCAATTATTTTATTCTGGTTTGATACTGATCTCCCCGCTAGAAAGATACTCCACCGTACCGTCATCGTATTGCACCTTCAAATGACAGTCATCGTCAATCCCAAGAACAAGAGCATAAGCTCTGGCATAAGCTCTGGCATACGCTCTGGCATACGCTCTAGCATCTTCTTTCGTATATCCCCTAGCGTCTGCACTGGTTTCTGCTTCTTCTGTTTTCTTTGACTGGCCATCAGGAGAGATAATACGGACTCTTTTTCCAATGACAAAGGAGCGTTTTCGATACTCTTCTAAATAATCCCTGGCTGGAAATGTCTGATAGTATTCCATAAAATATTTCAGGAATTCTGCTGCTAAACAATTGCGCAGATTCTCTTTGGGAGCATGGCTGGTGAAGATGGCACCTGCCACATCCCTCACCTCTTCTGGGAATCCTCCTTCCGGTTCATAAATGTTGATTCCAATCCCTACTACCACATATTCTAACTTTCCCTCTTCCATGGAAGTGGAGCCTTCCGTCAATATCCCTGAAATCTTTTTGCCTCGCATCCTGATATCGTTGACCCATTTGATCTCCGTCTTTTCGCCTGACACTTTCTCCACTGCCCTTGCTGCGGCAGCAGCGGTCAGAGTCGTCAGCATGGCTGCCTCCTGTGGCGCCGCATTTGGATGAAGAAGCAGGCTCATATAAAGTCCCGTCCCCTCCGGTGAATAGAAAGAACGCCCTCTGCGTCCTCTTCCGGCACTCTGACGTTCCGCAAGCAGCACCATATCTCGTCTTTCACCGTCAGCAGCATACTGCTTAAGCACATTGTTGGTGGAGTCCACCTGCTTTTCCACCTGTATATGCAGGGGAATTCCGTTTTTTTCAAGCTCCTGCTCAATAAAAACAGCGGAGAGCACATCGGGAGATTTCTCCAGTACATAGCCCTTATTGCTCACCGCGCAAATGGCATACCCTTCCTTTTGAAGAGCCTTTACCGCTTTCCACACGCCCGCCCTCGATACCGAAAGCTGTCGGGCAATCTCCTCCCCCGAGAAAAATTCCTCCCGATGATTTTCCAATAGTAACAATACCTGGTCTTTGATTGTCATGATACGCCCTTTTCTGATCCGCTAGCACACTCATTCACCCAAAAGCATCTCCTCAATAATCCTGGCAGCATCCGCGACAAGTCTGCTGCAGGGCCGGGAGGCATAATATTCTTTCGTCCTTATAGAAGGTTTAGCGCTTTCCTCTCTTCCCTCGATCCCTAGAAGTTCCCGGCAGATGATAGAATTGTTTTTTGCTTTAAATTTATCCGCCATCTCTCTCACAAGAAGATAAATCCTCTCTTTACCTTCCTCATTTTCCGGATCCATATTGCCCTCCTTAAGCCCCGCCAAAAGTGCCATGGCAGAAACCACTCCGCAGATTTCTCGCATCCTGCCCACACCGCCCCCCATAGGGCTTGCCAGCTTAAGAGCCGTCTGCCTGTCCATGCCAAACAAATCCGCATAGGTGGCAAAAACCGACTGAGCACAGGTATAGCCTGACTCGAAGGTGAGGACGGCCTGTTCTACCCGGCTTTCCATCAGCCCTTCTTTCCGCAGCACTTTTTATACTTCTTGCCGCTTCCGCAGGGACAGGGATCATTGGGATAGATCTTGTCCGGTTTTACAATAGTGGTAGAAGATTTTTGCTCCCTGTAAAGAGCCTTGCGCTTGTCCTCATCAAAAATAGCTTCCCATTCCGGCAGCTCATAAAGCCAGTCAGCTCCTGCTGCCACCATATTTTTGTACAAAAGCTCCTTGTCAAAGGCCAGGCTTACTTCCGTCTCCTCCTCCATCTCCTCAATGGGATTGGGCTCCTTTAAGCTGTCATTAATCCCGTCCAGAAAGCCCGTCATAGTCATGATATCCACATCATATTTCTCTGCCAGAGCCGTTACAGTTCCCTTCACCTCTTCGTCGGGGTTCTTTAGAAGCTCTGCATATATATCTTTTTCTTTCTGGAAATACGCATCCCAAAGTCTCTGCAGATCTCCCTTATTTGCTGTCTGAGAATAGGCCATGTCACGCCATTTTTTTAGTAGTTCCATGATTTCGTCCTCCCTGTTATTACAGATATTATCATACAGCACTGCGTTTCAATGCGCTATGTGCAAACTCTTTCTCCAGTATACCTTATAATGAAAAAAATGTAAATTTTTTTTAAGAGGAATGAATAACTGTAAGTTTCTGGGTAATAATACTAATAGTCAATGGAACCCCCTCCTTTGATCATGTGGGATAACCACAGCGGGAAACCGCAGATACAAATCATACTACGAAAGATAAATGAAATACTTATCCTCTTTTTGAGGATATATCCTCCCCCTAAGAAAGCCCCCAGGACTGCGGATGACGCAGGTTTGGGGGCTTTTATTACAATAAGCTGGCTCGCGAAGCGTGGCAGCGTTTGTTAACATCGAGATGACGACCGTTCCCGACATCCTTATATTCTATTCCAGAAGGCTTTTGCCTGTCATTCCTAAAGAAAAACAGCAGCCCCAAAATCAGAGGATAGGCGACTACCTGTACCCCAATCACACAGAATATCATAAAGTTCTGAACCACTGTATTTTGTACTGGTATCACCGACACGGCAGGAGCCTGATACCCAAAAAAGGTAATCCCATAATTAAAAATGCAAAGTGCCACCCCCGATGTCATTGTTACAATACAGTTATATACAGAAGATGAAAAACCGTCGCAACGCTCGCCGCTTACCCGTTCCACATCATCCAGCGCATCTCCCAAAAGACTTGATATCATAAAATTCGATGGGATCAATCCAACTGTACGGATCACCTGCCCTGTCAGAACCAAAGCTAGATTCCTTGGTTGAATCAAACAAAGTATCACTCCAGCAATTGACAAAAGGAAGCCTCCCATCATGGCATTACGCCTGCCAAACTTTCGGCAGATAGGGGTACAGAAAATAATGCCGATTCCTAGAGGAGCCTGCCCTAGCGCATAAAACAGTGCCTGTGTATACCCATCATTGTAACTTCCCAGCACCCAGTTGCAGTAATAAAAGGTTCCTGCGCTAAATAAAGCATTCACTAGCTGCAATACAATCACATAGATCATCAAAACCACCCAGCTTCTGCTCCTTAGGCAACATTTGAACTGCCACTTTAGGGAAGACCTCTTTCTCTCCTCTTTGTTTTCCTTTTTTTCTGTTACCCTCTCCCTAGTAAAAAAGTATTCCACCAGAACCATCGGAAAAGCCATGGCCGCGACTGCCAACATAATTCCCATCCACGCGCTACGATTTACGCCAATCATAGGAACCACCAGACAGGGAAATAAAATCGCAATCAGCATTCCTGCCGCCATATTGGGCGTATTCGCCACCAGAGACAATTTACCGCGCTCTTCCTCGTCATGGGTGGCAAGTGGAACCAGCAGGGTATGTGCAGTGCTGTACATGGTATATGCCACAGCATAAAACATCGTATAACTTAAAAATATCCATATCGCTGTTACATTTTCATTTCCTACTGGAACCACAAACAAAAGCACCATGCTGATCACAAGAAGAGGTGCCGAGAAAAGAATCCATGGACGGACTTTCCCCTGTCTTGAATCAGTTCCATCCACCACACGCCCCATATAAATAAAAGTCAGCACATCTAATGCTTTTGCCACAATGGGAAACGCCCCTATAAAAAGACCTCCCCAGATACCACTGATATCCAGCACATCCGTATAATAAACATTCAGATAATTTGACAGGATCGAATTCATCAATATGACGCTGACAGGACCAAGAAAATGTCCCAGATATTTTTCCTTTTTCTCAATTTTTTCTGAACGTATTCTGCTGTCAAAGCATCTGCCTGATAAGATATCTTTCATACTGTTTATCCTTCCTTTCAATATTTATTAATACAACACTTGTTTATTTATTGTGATTTTATTATAATAGTTGTATCTCTCTATTTCTACCATCAATATTTAAACATGTGTTGTTTTAATGACATGAAAGGATGCTCTATGAATATCAAAAACAATCAACGGTATAAAGATACCGAAAGCCTAATTCAGAAAACACTGCTGGATCTTGCCAAAACCACCGATATTCGTCATGTAACAATCCGCGCCATCTGTGACCGTACAGGCATCAACCGCTCAACCTTTTACTCCCATTACCTGGATATTAACGATTTAGTGGACAAGATGGGGAGGAGCATGATGCAGGATATTGCCACGTTGTTTAAAGGTTCCAATAGCCCCATGGATTTTTTCTTGACGGAAGAGCTTCTAGCAAAAATGATTTCTTATGTGAGAGAGCACCGTGATTTCTTTGACATTTATCTCAACCATTACAGGCGTAGCGCAGATGAGAGCTTTTCTCTTCTCTGGGAAGACTGGATTCATCCATATATTCGTAGTCTTGGCGTATCGAACGACTCTGAATCATGGTATCACTTCACCTTTTTTAAGGCAGGTTTTCTTGCAGTTTTGAGTCAGTGGATTCAAAACGGATGCCCGGAAAGCCCTGAGACTTTAGCCCATATCATATTAAAGCGCCTGCACCAAATTTTGTAATTTCATCACTTAATTCCCAGAGCTACTTCATGACTCTTTGCCGCCAAGTGGCTTCCATCAAGTAATCTCACTATTCTACGCGAGTTGCTTCGCAAAAGCTGCCATAGCCTCAGAAATCTTAATTTGCTGAGGGCATACCTTCTCACAGCTTCTACATCCAATACAGGCGGATGGATGCTTCTCTTTAGGCTGCGCCATCAGTGCCATGGGAGCAATAAACCCGCCGCCCGTAAAGGTATGCTCATTGTAAAGCTCCAAAAGCATAGGGATATCAAGCCCCTTCGGGCAATGGCTCGTACAGTAACGACAGGCCGTACAGGGCAGTGCATTTCCCAGCATTCCATCCGCAATAACAAGCAATGCTTTCATTTCTTTCTGCGAAAGTGGACGCTCTGTTTCATATGTACTGATATTCTCCTGCAACTGCTTAAGACTAGACATTCCTGAAAGTGTAACTGTTACGTCAGGGATACTCTGCAGAAAGCGGAATGCCCAAGCAGGTATCGTCTCATCGGGACGCAGGCTCTTTAATTTCTCCGCCTCGGTTTCTGGCAGCTTTGCCAGCCGTCCGCCTCTTAGCGGCTCCATCACCCATACCGGGATATGATACGAGTGAAGCAACTCTGCCTTTGCCCTGGCATCCTGGAAAGTCCAGTCCACATAATTAAGCTGAATCTGGCAAAATTCCATATGCTGTCCATAGGCATCTAAAAACCGTTTCATGACTTCACGGCTTCCGTGAGCGGAAAAGCCAAGATGACGGATACGTCCATTTTTCTTCTGCTCCATAAGGTAAGAGAAAATGCCATACTTCTCATCATCCAGATAAGCTTCTATGTTCATCTCGCACACATTGTGGAAGAGATAAAAATCAAAGTATTCCACACCGCATTTCTTCAACTGTTCCTCAAAGATTTCCTTTACCTTCGGCATATTAGACAGGTCATAGCCCGGAAATTTATCCGCCAGATAAAAGCTCTCACGTGTATGCCCTGAAAGCGCTTTCCCAATCTCTATCTCTGAATTTCCGTCATGGTATCCCCACGCAGTGTCATAGTAATTGATTCCATGCTCCATGGCATAGTCCACCATTTCCCTGACAGCGGCAGCATCAACCTTACCATCATCTCCGTCTATTACAGGCAGGCGCATGGCTCCCAGCCCCAATGCCGACAAGTGCATTCCCTGAAATTCCTTATAAATCATGTCTGATCTCTCCTTTTCAATTTTGGCCTGTTATAATCTATCCATTCATAGCATCATTATATTAGCGAAAGCTGTAAATCACAAATACTTATTTTCTATGCACTGCTATTCTTAAACTGAATACCTTCTCTAAAACTTGTATTTTTATCCCCCATCATATAAAATGAAAGAATATCATCACTGAAAGGAATCTTATCAATGAACCTTCATTTTCTCGGCGGAGCCATGGAAATCGGCGCAAGCTGTATTTATCTCAAAATTGCAGGAAAAGGAATCCTGATGGATTCAGGCATACGACAATCAGGGTCCAAAGATCCTCTCCCTGACTTTCAAACTCTGCAGGAGCAGGGCGGCGTAGATGCTATTCTTGTCAGTCATGCACATATGGATCACATCGGAACACTCCCGTTAGTCAGCAAGGCATATCCAAATGCTCCTGTCTATATGACTGCTATGAGTGCTGATTTGACGCGGGTCCTTTTATACGATAGCTTAAAGATTATGAATAACCGGGAGGGAGAGATTCCGTATTATTCCGGACCTGACGTTCTGGCTATGCTGAATCGAATCCGCCCTTTGGGTTATCAGACACCCTTTCCGATTTTTGCAGGTTTTACTCTGACCTTTTATCCGGCAGGGCATATTGCCGGGGCAGCCTGCATTTACCTGGTCACAGAAGAAGGAACCCTATTTTATTCCGGAGATTTTTCTGCCTTTTCTCAGCGCACTATTGAGGGAATCAGCATCCCAAAGCTGCGCCCTGATGTCGCTATTGTGGAAACCACTTACGGAAATCGTCTCCACGCCAACAGACAATTGGAAGAAAAACGCCTGGTCGAGCTGGTAAAAGAATGTATCCTGCAAAAGAAAAAAATACTCATTCCGGCTTTTGCCCTGGGACGCGCACAGGAAGTTCTTCTGATCCTCCGCGCAGCAATCCAAAACCAAGAGCTTCCGGCCGTGCCCGTCTATGTGGACGGTATGATTAGGGATATCAATATTATGTATACCCGTAATCCCACTTATTTAAAAAATGCGCTGGGAAAGCGCATTCAAAAGGGTAACGAACCCTTTTACACCAAAGAAATACAAGCGGTTATGCCTGCCCAAAAGAGAGAAGAACTCTTATCTGGCAGTGAACCTGCCATTTTCCTTTCCAGCTCTGGTATGCTCACCGGAGGCCCCAGCGTCCAGTATGCCACGCATCTTGCCGGTTCCGAAAATGCCTGCATCATCATCACCGGCTATCAGGATGAGGAATCTCCCGGGCGTCAGCTCCTCAATCTCTTAGAAAACCCGACAGATGGAAGGTTATCTCTAAACGGGAATACTGTCCCCGTAAAATGCCGTATTGAACAGGTGGGACTTTCTGCCCATGGAGATAAGCTTGAAATCTTAAGCCTGTTAGAGCGCCTTTCCCCCCGACACATTTATCTTGTTCACGGCAGCCGGGATGCCATGGAAGAGCTTGGGAAAGATTTGGCAGGTCAGGATTACCGCAGACAAGTTTATCTTCCCGAATGTGGACAGTCCTATGAGTTTTCTCTCCGCAGCAAAAGAAAACAAGCTCTCTTTCACCCTGCTTTCACCCTTCAAAAAAAGGAGCCCTACACACCTGCGGATGAAAAACTTCTCTGGGAATACTGGCAAAGTCACTACCAAGGAAAGCATTTTTCCATCTCCCAGCTTGCCCATATCTGGTATGGCAAAGCAACATTTGATGACGACACTCTGCAATCCATGCAAAATGCCCTCTCTGGAAGCTGCTATTTTGCCCCTGACGCTAAACGTCTGTTTCTCTGGAATGCCAATACCCCAGAAGAGCTCTCTGCTCTGTTATCTCCCAAAGAGCTAACCCAGCAAGAACTCTCAGCAAAAGTTGAGAAGGATTTTGAAGGATTTCCCTACCGAAAGATCAGCTACCACAATGACCGCCGGGAGATTCTCCTACAATTTGATTTTCCGGATGCTCAAAACCTGAAGGAGTTTGAAGCTGCCGCTGCTGCCTTTAAAGAAGCCACCGGCTGGACCATGCAAATGAATCCATCCACCAACCACAATGCGGCATCCTTCCTGCTCTCATCACTATTTGGAAACAGAATTATCAAAATTTCCTATCATGTAGATAGGAAAAATTACGCCATCTCCCTATCCGGCGAATCACACGACAACGACCGTGAGGCAGCAGAAAAATTTTATTCCGCTACCGGATGGAGTCTTTCTGTCAACGGAGCGCAGCTTCATTCCCAATCCTTGCCTTCCCTGAATACGCCTGTTTCCGAAAAAACAGAGGATATTTTCTATCCTCGCAGCCAATCTGCCCAAAAAGTCGAACAAAATCTGGCATTTTTCTGTATTGACCAGACCTTTGAAGCCCTGCCGCACAGACCGGATAAAAAGAGCCTAAAGGAAAATTCCGAGGGAAAATATCTAGAGCTTGGCTTTATCTCTCCCTCTGTCGGCCGCAGATATCGTAAGCAGCTCCAGGCTCTTGCTGACCAAACCGGCTGGTGTATCAGCATAGCCGATAAAGTAAACCAGAACGAATTATTTAAGATTGCACAGCTTCTTTGCATGGAATATCAAATTCCCTTAGCAAAAAATCCTTCCTATCTCCCGGAGCGCAAAACTCTCCAAATAAAAGTTGAAAGTACTGCGGATTCCGAAAGCTTAACCAAAGCAGCAGGAGAATTTCTGGAAAAAACGGGATGTGAATGCATCTTTATCTCCTGAAAGCTCAGGGCCTATGCAATCGAGCAGGGAGATTTTCCCCTGCTCGCCGCGCGGCCCGTGCGCCGCTTTAGCGGCAAACTACCACTGCATGGGCCTGTGCATAAACAACGGATGCCTGGCTCCGCCAGCCATCCTTATGTTCAACAACGGGCAGCACGCTTCGCGAACTGCCCTTATGTTAAAAAAGATGTGAATCCACCAAGCTAAAATTTAGTGGATTCACATCCTCTATGTTCTTATTTTTCAGGCAGATTACATCCAATCTGCATAACGAGCACTTCCCTGAACATTATATGCCCCATCAGCCGTATAACCATTGGTAGCATTCGCCTGTGTCGTCATATAATAATCCACCAGTGATGCGTTGGTTGCAATTGAAGAACCATAGTCCTTGAAAAATGCCTGTACCTTAGACATATCTGATTGCTTAAATGTGTCCGCATCGATTTGCATTCTACCTTTATTGTCTACGCTGATTCCAAACTGCTCTAGCTTACTCTCACTGCGTGCCGTTTTCTCCCTGATGTAGGACAAATTGGATACTACACCGGAATTAGAACTAGATCCAGCCGCATCAAACATTTTGTTGTAATTATTTACAAAACTCTTTGCTGTGGCAAAAATCTTGTCAACGTCGTATTTCTCATTGCCATCCTTATCCTTGACCATCTCATACAAGGCATCGCCTGCAAGTGCTCTGCCATCTGCCTTGACTCCTGCTGCACCAGTTGCTGCTGCATTAGTTGTGTCTGCACTGTCTGTCGTGCTTGTGGTGGAGGAAGCTCCTGCAAACTGAAGACGCGACGCGATTGTAGAACCATAGCTCATGATATTCTTGGAAGAGAACAAATCCTGTACTTTGGAGATACCTGCTTCCTTCAACTTGGCTTCATTAAGCTCAAGCGTGCCATTTCCATTGATGGTCACACCGATTTCGGCAAGTTTGTCAGCATTTGTAGCAGTGCTGCTCATCATATTAGCCACATATGCCGTCTTATTCGCCAATGTAGAATTTTTCGCCGCAGTCACAACATCATTGTAATTCGACACATAAGCTTTCATCGCGGAGACCACCTTGTCTCCTGCGCTCTGGCCATTCGCCGTATCCGTATAAGTCTTGTCATTCTGCAGAGCAGAAACGGAAGACTTCAAGGTCGAAAGTCCTGTAGTCAGATTGGCATTTGCCTCCTGCACATCCTTGGAAACCTTCGGATTCTTCTTCTCATCCAGAATCTTGTCTAAAACATTGCTGGAGTTGCTTTTCGCACTGGACCCGGCAGAAGCTGAGCTTTTCGCTGTACCGTAATAGCTCTTCATGAGCTTGCCATAGCTGCCGTTTTTAATGCTGGCATAATCTGAAAGGAAATTCAGGTTTGCTGCTGTGCCGCCACTGGATGAAAGACTCTGGAACAGATAAGAATAATTATTCTGGTTCTTATTAACGTTAATACTGATACCCATTCTCATCACTCCTCACAATTATACATTAATCACCTACTATAACCATTTTATACTCATTTTTTCCAAATGGCAACCTCTTTTCCTTACTTATATCGGCAATTACGTTACATTTATTAACAACTCATTTTCCTTAAACCTGTTAAAATTTTCCTCCCCCACCGCCATGTGTCGTGCCGGACGAAGAGGTATGCGTCTGGGAACCGCCCACGTTTCCTGTACTGTTTGAGTGGTTTGAACTGTTATTTTCCGGTTTTTTCCTGCGGTCCACATGCCTGTAAAGAAAGAGGTCATTTTTTTTCGTCAACTGCATACTGCCTTGCTTCACATAATTGTCCGCTGCGGGCTGGTAATGCACTGATTTTAGTTTTCCTCTCATGATTCCCGTCGCAATCAGGGCTATGATAAGTGCTGCCACAAAGGATATTATGAAAGTCCCGACCAGAAAATACAAAGTATCACCCGGAAGATTGCCGACATCGTATGGCTCCCCGGTTTTTGCCTGGGTTATGAAATCATCACAGAGATTTGCAAAGCTTGTGAACGCTGTCGCATAGTCGCCTTCGCTTAGATCCGATACAAATTTCTCTGAGATATACTCCCGTCCTGCGTCCGTGATTGCCGTTATACCATAACCTGTTGTGGATATGTACCAGTCTCTTTCTTCCATACTAATCAGCAGAAGAATTCCATCCCGCGTATCTCCAAAGCCATATCCACTATAATCATAAAAATCATCAGCATACACCATCGCGGTATCACCTTCCATGGAATCAACTGTAACCACCACGATATCAACCTGTTGCCGCTCACTGATCTCATTCAGCAAGCCTAACAAATCTGCTTCTTCACTGTCTGAGAGCAAATCAGCCATGTCCACAAGCCTTGACAGATCACTTGCCGCAGACACAGGAAACGCTGAAATTGTAAATAATGCAAATACGGCTAACAGCAATGCTAAAAATGTGCCAGCCATTCTTTTATTCCGTGTTCTCATCATTCGCACCTCCTACAGCATGCAAAACAGGTAAATAATGACAAACAGTGCCACTCCTATGCTCCCTGTCAGGCCAAACAACCATTTTTTATATGCACCCTTATCCAATGGCAGATTACCCACCATCTTTCCCGTCTGACCATTCATAGCAAACAGATAATTTTGCCCGTTCCATGTAGTACTCAAAAGCCATACTGGCAAAAGAGCATATGTTACTTTACCATTTTCAAGCTGAATACTGCCTGTCTCCTTTGTAACTGTGGTATAGCCTTTAACCGTCTGGAAAAAGGCGTCCTCCGCGCTTCTTCTTATTCTCTCATTGGCACGTTCTACGCTCTTATCTGCGTTCACATCATACTTATCCGCCAGATAACCTGCCAGATACGCAGTCTGGAAATCTACTGCCTCTGAGAAATCAAAAGGTTCAATGGATTCCATCAAATCATTAGGCATCTTGGCTGAACCATCCACCGGAACCTTTTCAAATCCAAGCTTTCCACCCCGGCTTACCGCATAAAACTTTGTCTCGGTGTAATCGTATTTGTCATCACTCCACATGCGAACTTTGGTTGCCTTATAGCGCATAGTGACATCAGCGCCGGTATCAAAGAGCCAGAACGGAACATATACTCCTTTTACTTCATTGATATGATTCTCATCCTTAAACACTTTGGGAAGCAGACGTTTTCCCTCATAATGCTTTTTGAGAGCTTCTTTCGCTTCTCTCTCATTGATCTTAAATGGAATCACATAATCCGGCCTCAATGCGCCTGATAATTGTCCCGTCATAACTACCGGACTTCCGCAGAACGGACAGGAGGAAGCTGCCGTATTTTCATCACATGCAATCTCCCCGCCGCAGGAATTGCAGACATAAGTCTTTAACCCGTCAAGCTCATTTTCCTGCCACTCGTCTTTTGAAGCCATCTGCCAGCTCATGTCGTCCGCCCGGTCGCTTTGCAGCTCGCTGTCATAACCTGCCAGCGTCTCCATCTCGAATTCCGTATCGCAGAAAGGGCATTTCATTTTCTGTATCGTGCTGTCAAAAGCGATGGCCCCGCCGCAGCACGGGCATTTGTATTCTCGTATTTCTGCCATTGTGCTCCTCCTAAAAAGTATTCCTGTTTCAAATTTCAGTTCAGCATAATTTAACCTATGACAGAATTATATCATATCATTCTGACCTGTCACAGATTATATTGATTGACAATGTATAATCAATGCTATATAATTGTTGTTATATAACATTGATTATGTTTTTATGAGAGGTATTTATCATGCCGCCAACCGCTAAAATTACAAGAGAAATGGTTATAAATGCAGGGATTGATGTCGTAAGGGAATCCGGTATCGATCATGTCAATGCCCGCACCGTCTCCGAAAAGCTTGGCTGCTCTACGCAGCCTGTGATGTATCACTTTAAAAGAATAGAGGATATCAAAAAAGCAATCTATCAAAAAGCAGACGAATATCACACCTCATTCATCACTGATATTCAGGGCGATGATCCCATGCTTTCAATCGGGCTTTCCTATATTCGGTTTGCTCACACGGAAAAAAATCTTTTTCGGCTGCTGTTCCAGTCAGATAAATTTGCAGAAAAAAGTATTTCCGACCTGATCACTGCCGAAGAAATTTCCCCTGTCATAACTCTGCTCTGCGAAACAGCCGATATCAGCAGTTTACAGGCAAAAATCATTTTTAAATCCCTGTTTCTCTTTGTTCATGGATATGCAAGTATGCTGGCAAACAATTCGCTTGCATATGAGGAAAAAGTTATTTCGGCAGATTTAAAGCGTGTGTTTGCGGGTATGGTCTATGCTGCAAAGGAGGATCTGTGATGACCCATTTGTACTCCAAAAATGAATTAACCTTTTCTTTAACCTGGATTATTTCTTATGTTGTATTATTCAGCCTTGCAGACAATATTTCCGCGAATTCAGGTACAGCTAAAATCATTACGGCTCCCCTGTCTGTGGTAATGGCGGCCCTTCTCCTGGTCTGGATTATGAAAAACGGGCTGAGTGAAAAATACGGCTTACAAAAGGTAAAGATCAATTACGGAAAATATCTGTATTTCCTGCCGCTTATCGCAATAGCTTCTGCCAATCTCTGGGGCGGATTGTCTGTCCATTTCTCTGTTTTGGAAACGGTACTGCATGTCATCAGCATGATATGTGTCGGTTTTTTGGAGGAGATCATTTTCCGTGGCTTTCTGTTCCTGGCTCTGTGCCAGGAAAATGTGAAGCAGGCCGTCCTTATTTCAAGCCTTACATTTGGCATTGGCCATATCGTTAATCTTCTGAATGGGGCGGAAGTGCTTTCAACCTTACTGCAGATATGCTATGCGGTTGCAATCGGATTTCTCTTTACTGCCATTTTTTATCAGTCAAAGACCCTTATCCCCTGTATCATTGCTCATAGTGTCTTCAATTCTCTGAGCGCTTTTGCCGGCGAAAGGACAAATCTGTTCCATATCTGTACTGCGGCTGCATTGACAGTGGTTTCTCTGGTTTATGCGATGTGGATATGGAAATACGGGCAGCCGGTAAATAAGGAAGAGCTGCCATAAACCAATGCTGCTGCCCTGAAAACAGCAGCATTGAAATCTGTGTAAATGACAGGCAGGTCAATATCCTGTTGCTGCCTGTCATTACCTTGCAAGCCATCCCCCGTCAACTGCCAGCGTAAACCCCTGCACATAGGAGGCAGCCTCTGATGCCAGGAAGATTGCCGCTCCTGCAATATCCTCCGGCGTGCCCCAGCGTCCCGCCGGAATGCGGGAGAGAATCTCCTCGCTGCGCTGCCCGTCTTTTCTTAAACCTGCCGTATTGTTCGTCTCCATATATCCCGGTGCGATTGCGTTCACATTGATATGATAGGCGGCCCATTCATTGGCAAGCGCTCTGGTAAGGCCCATGACAGCGCTTTTGCTGGCAGTGTAGGCCGGAACACGGATTCCCCCCTGGTAGCTCAGCATGGAGGCGATATTGATAATCTTTCCGCCGCCCTGATCGGCTATCCACATTTTGGCGAATGCCTGTGAAAGGAAAAACACCATCTTCTGATTGAGATTGATCACCAGATCCCAGTCCTGCGGCGTTACTTCAACTGCATCGCACCTCTTAATGGCTCCCGCATTATTGACAAGAATATCCACCCGGCCATATGCCCCGGACGCTTCTTCCACAATACGGGGAATAACAGCGAAATCCGACAGATCGGCGATGAGTTCCGTGAAATTTCCTCCCAGCTCCCTGATTTTATCCTCCGTTTCCTTACAGCTTCTCCTGGCAACCCCAATGACATTGGCCCCTGCAGACGCGTATGCGATGCAGATGCGCTGGCCCAGTCCTGTGTTGGCTCCGGTTACAAGCGCGGTTTTTCCCTCAAGTGAAAATTGTTTTAAATTAACTTCCATAGTTCTTCCCTCTTTTCCTGATGATATTTGTAAAGCTTTTTCCGGTCTTACTTTTGCTGTCTCTATTATATACGATCACAGTTCATAAAGGGAAGCAAAAATATTCAAATATCCGTCAAAACCTCCTTGCTATCACCAAAAACTTCTGCTATGCTGATTATGGTATAAGTCTTCTTTTATATTCTTATTGGCTTATACCTTTTTCACGATTTTTCAGTCCCACCATATGAGGAGTTAAAAGAATATGCACATCCAGAAAATCGTGCTGGCAGATGACGAAGGCACCCAGCTTAAAATTTTAAGTACCCTGATTAAAAAAATCACCCCCGAAACAGAAGTGGTGCTCTGCTGCGACGGAAATGAGGCCTGGCAGGCCATCCAGGAAGGCGGTGTTGAGCTTCTGATCACGGATATCCGTATGCCTTCCATGGATGGCATGGAGCTGATCCGGCTGGTATCAGAGGGCTATCCGCGTATTTCCATCGTGCTGATCAGCGCCTATCAGGAATTTGACTACGCCAAAAGCGCTATTGCCTGTGGCGTTTCGGAATACCTGCTCAAGCCCTTCCGGGTGGAGGATATCCGCAGGCTTCTCTCCAAAATGGAAGAAAAAATATGCTCGCTTCGGGAAGAAAGTGAACGAAGCCAAAACTACGAAGCCATGCGGGAGAGAAACCACCGTGATAACCAGCATAAGCTTTTGCTTTCCATTATGTACCGTTATCCGCTCTCCCGGGAAGCCCTTTCTCCCTCTCCAGATTCAAAAAAGAATACCCTTGATGAGGATCTGATTGATTCTTTAAGCCGCCCTGGGCTTATGGCGCTGCTTCGCTGGAAAATCCGCACGGATTCTGTCACTGCTCCTTATGCCTTATCACATCGTCAGCAGGATTTGCTGGAAAAACATATCCGCCAAATTTTTCCTGCAGATATTTCTGTCCTTTTGGACAATCCTTTAAACGCTGGCGAGCGCAGGCGCGCCCTGTTGCTTCCCGGATTTTCCCTGTCTCAGTGTCAGGCCTGCCTTGAGAAAATTGTTTCTCTGTGCAGATTAGATGGCATCATTGTTCATGCAGGAATTTCTATGGAACAGGAAAACCTCCTCTCTGCTCTGGATACCGCCCTTAATCAGGCGGAGGACGCCCTTTCCTACTCCTTTTATTACTCCGGGCAGACGATGGTGTTTCGTCTTCCTGACTCCGGCCTGGGAGAGGACCTGCCCATGATTTCCCTCTCCGGTTATGAAAAGGACATCCGCCGGGCCATCCACACCGGAAATCTATCCCATTTTCGGCAAAGCCTGGATTCTCTGGAAAAGGAACTGTCCCAAAAACCTCTCAGGGCTCCGGGAAAAGTCCGGCACGGCATCTCTTCTCTTGTGGTATCTGTCATAAAAGATCTGGACGGCATGATCTCGCGAAAGGAATATGACAGCATTTTAAACGAGACCTACCGGCTTTACAGCAGCTGTGACTCTCTGGAAGAACTTTTTTCCATTTCCCTTTCTCTTCTGGAGCGGACTGCCGCATATTTTACTCAGGAAAGCGGCCAGTACGATACCATGGAAGATGTGATCGCCTGGCTGAAAAAACATTTCATGGAAGAAATATCCCTACAGCAGCTCTCGGACAGGGTTCATTTTTCCGCCAGCTATCTGTCCGCCCAAATTTTAAAAAAGACAGGTATGTCCTACAGCAGTTACCTCGGCTATCTGCGCACGGAAAAGGCCAGAGAGCTTCTTCTGGAAACAGATTTGAAGGTCATGGATATTGCGTCCAGCTGCGGCTACAGGGACAGCAGCTACTTTAACCGCATTTTTCACCGGAAATACGGCACTTCCCCGGAACAATACAGAAAGGCTCACAAAAAATGCTGAAGAAACAACGGACAGCACGCTCCGCGAACTGCCCTTATGTTAAACAACGGATGTCAGGCTCCGCCAGCCATCCTTATGTTAAATTATCCGCAGGTCTTACCGTCCTGCTGCAAAAAGCATCCCACAGGCTTTATGCTTTAAACTTTGCCCAGAGACTGACCATCATTTTGCTGTTGTTTACTCTGGTTCCCCTGATCAGCATTCAGCAGATTATGATGCATCTTTATGAACGCCACATCATCACGGAAACTTCACAGAGCACCCTCTCCATCGTCAGGGCCAACAACAATGTGGTTACTTCTGTCCTTGACGGGGTGGAAAGCGCCTCCAACCTGATGCTGAGCAACGAATTTTACTACGATATTTTTTCCCGTCTGGAAGACCTGAGCGTGGGAGACTGCCTGCGCTATGACCGCCAGATTCCCGTGGAGATGGCGAAAGCCTTTTCTCTGCAGGACGACGTCTATAAAGCTTACCTTTTTACCGGCAAATGGATTTTCAATACCAACAGCAGTATAATTCCGGTCACCGAGGAGGGGTTCCACAGAGCAGGCTACGACCAGATTGCACGGGATGCGAAAGGGGAGCCCTGCTGGATCACCGGCTTCGACTACGGCAAAAGTATCGGTTCCGATTTTTTGCTGGACAAAGAAAGCTATGCCTACCAATACCCTCTGACTATGGTGCGGGAAATGGACTTTCAGCGCCATCACTACAGCGGAACCTACCAAAAGCTTCCTGCCGGAACGGAAAAGCCCATTCTTGTAGTCCATATTCTGGAACAGGATATCCGCAAGCTCTACCAGAACAGCATCAGTTTTCAGGGAACCCTCTACCTTATTATCAACAGGGACGGTACTGTGATTTCCTCCGATAATGAACGTTTTTCCACAGGCTCCGACTGGCCGGATCTTTTGGGCGCGGAATCAGATCTGCAGGACGTCTCCCGCTTTTTTGGCAGCTCCGGCTATCTCACCTGCCGGCTTGACGGCAAGGATTTTTTGCTCTGTTATGATTCCCTGAAGGACAGCCGGTTTTTGTCCCTGGCTTTTGTTCCCAGAGATATTCTGCTCAAAAGCACCGTTTCCGCCATCCGTCAGATTCAATTTTTCACTATTGGAGCGCTGATTATCTGTGCCTTTGTTGTGGCCGCCTTTCTCTCACGCACCATCACCCAGCCCATCCAGTATCTGATAAATGCTTCTCTCCGGGTGGCCGGAGGTGATTTTTCCGCCAACACACCGGTGCCAAAGGGCGGTGATTTTAAGGTTCTCACAGAAAGCTTTAACCATATGGAGCGGGAAATCAGCCGCCTGATTCTGGAAAATTATGAGATTTCCCTGCGGGAAAAGGAAAGCCAGCTTGCCGCCCTTTCCATGCAGATCAATCCTCATTTTCTCTATAATACCTTAAATACCATCAATCTTCTGGCTATCCAGAATGATGACGAGGAGACCTCCGATCTGATCGTAGACCTCTCCGAAATGCTCCAGTACACTTTCAAAAGCTTTGCGGAAAAAATGCCCCTGTCCGAAGAAATCGGATGGGTCTCCAACTATCTGCATATCATGGCAAAGCGTTACGACAATGTATTCCGCACCCAAATGGATATCGACGAAAACCTGATGGACGCCCTGGTTCCCAAGCTCATGCTCCAGCCTCTGGTGGAAAATTCCATCCTCCATGGCTTTTCCCATACCCGGGAAAACGGCCTTCTCTCCATCACGATTTCTCAGAAGGAGGATCAGATTCTTTTCCTGATCAAGGATAACGGCCGGGGAATGACAAAAGAGCAGCTTGCAAACTACATGCTGCTCTCTCATCCTCAGGGACACGTGGGACTCTCTAATGTCCGTCAGCGTCTCTGTCTGCTTTATGGTGAAAACTATCAGTTTCAAATTGATTCCTCTCCTGGAGAGGGCACTCAGGTCAGCATCCTGATTCCTTTAGAGCTTACTTTTCCAGAAACCAGGTCGTCATCTCGCTGACCCCTCTGTTGGCCCATGCAAAGTAGGGAATCAGCTTTAGCTGAAAGCGCTCTTCCTCCAGGGGTTCTCTGATATAAAGCTCCCTGGAGGGTTTTCTGGTAAATGCCTCCATGCGTAATGTTGGAAGCATAAAGCCCTGGATTTCTTCCATGGAAAGCTCGGCCGGGCTGCTTCTCTTTATGCGCACATCCTTAAGAGGCCTGTTTCCGTTGTCCAGCCCCTCCGCACAGTAAACCAGCGGCCCTCTTGTGATCGCCGCCCTGCCGCAGGCGTCAACCACCTGAGGGTTAGCTGTAACCATACTGACCTCCATGGGAAGGTCAAGAAGTACTTCATCCCCTTTTTCCCAATTTCTTTGAAGGAATGCATATCCCTTTCTGGTCTCAAAGGAAATCTCCTCTCCGTTTACAAAAATCCGTGCGCCCTGACACCAGCCGGGAATCCGGAACGCAAAAGTAAAATTACTTTGAGTAAAATTACTTTGAGTGAAATCACTCTGAGCCAAATCCCCTTTCCCTCCGAGCGTAATCCTGATCTTTCCCTCAAAGGGATATCCCGTTTCCTGGGACAGATGAATCCGCTGCTCTCCCAGAGAAAGCTCTGTCTCAGCCGCCATATAGCAATGGGCATAGATGGTATCCTCCGATACAGAATACAGATAATCGGCAATGCTTCCCACCGCCCGGAGCAGGTTAGGCGGGCAGCAGGAACAGTCAAATACCTTCACCCGCTCTAAAATGGGCAAATGCTCTTTAAGTCCTTGGGGACGCGAATCATTAAAGGCATTTCTTCTCGGGTCAGCGGACATGGGATTCTCATAAAAGAATTCATTTCCCGACAGGGACACACCGCCTAGCACCGTGTTGTAAATGGCCTGCTCAGCCACATCCCCGTAGCATCCGTCCGGATCCATCAGCCACATCCTGCGGCAGAAAAGCGCAAGGGCAATGGAAGCGCAGGTTTCATTGTAAGCCGTGTACTCCGGCAGATCATAGTCAAAGGTAAAGGATTCTCCCCGGCAGGTGGAACCCACTCCTCCGGTGATATACATCCTCTTTTCCACAATATTGTCAAACAATGTCCGGCAGGTTTGAAACAGCTCCTCCTCCCCGCTCTCCATTGCCAGATCAGCCATTCCGCTATAGAGGTAAAGGGCTCTCACGCTGTGCCCCTCCGCCGTCTTCTGGCTGCGCACCGGCAGATGGGACTGCATATGCTCCTGATCCGCAAAATCATAGGTCGCATCCCTCTTACTACTCCCCCTTGTATTCACGAAATATTCCGCCAGTTTTAAGTAACGCTCTTCCCCCGTATAGTGGTAAAGTTTTACCAGTGCCAGTTCGATTTCCTCATGTCCCGGCGTGTCAAAAGCCGCGCTGTGCTCTGCCCTAAATACCCGGTCAATCAAATCTGCATATTTCATTGCCACCTTCAGCATTGCTTCCTTACCGGTAGCCTTCGCATAGGCAATGGCCCCTTCAATCAGATGACCCGCGCAGTAAAGCTCATGATCTGTACGCCTGGTAAATCTTGCCTTAGGCTCCACCACCGTAAAATAGGCGTTCAGATAGCCGTTCTCCTCCTGGGTGCGCTCCATGCGCTCCACCAGCTCATCAATCCGTGCCTCCAGCTCAGGATCTCTTCGCTTCTGCAAAAAATATGCCGCCCCCTCAATCCATTTGGTCACATCCGATTCCCAGAAAATATGGGGTTTATTGGGCATGCCCTCTTTCCAGTTGAATTTCAGCGCCTCAAAACGCCCGGTCTCCTCAAAGCGGTCATACACCGCATCAATGGTCACTTTCCGGAACAGCTCCTGATATCGTTTCCAAAATCCTCCGGTGACCTGGCTGTTTTCAAAGCTGACTGGCGTATGTTTTTCCATTTTTTATTATCCTCCTTCAAATCCTCTTTCGCGTAACCTTCTGCGCAACCTTTTTACGCCTTTAATCCTGTCAGGGAAATTCCTTCAATCAGTTGCTTTTGTCCCACCAGATAAATCGCGATACAGGGCGCCACCACGATGGTGGAAGCCGCCATCAGCAGATTCCATTTGGTGGAATAATCCCCCCGAAACTGCAAAAGTCCTACCGCCAGCGTAAACTTTTCCTTGGTGTTTAAGTAAATAATAGGGCCAAAGAAATCATTCCAGCAGTTTAAAAAAGTAAACAGCGCTACCACTACCATTGCCGATCTTGCAAGGGGAAGCATGATTCTGGTATAAATCTGAAAAGGTCCCGCCCCGTCAATCCTTGCCGCATCGTCCAGATCTCTGGGAATCCCCAGGAAAAACTGCCTGAGAAGGAAAATGTTAAAGGCTCCGCCGCCAAAAAAGGAAGGCAGTATCAGCGGCCAGTAGGTATCAATCAGGTTCAGGTTCCGCCAGATCATAAACTGCGGGATCAGCGTCACCGAGGACGGCAGCATCATGGTGGTCAGAATCATGGCAAAGCAAAAACTCCGTCCCTTCCACTTCACCCTGGAGAAGGCATAGGCCGCCATGGAAGAGGTGAGCAGAGTTCCCACAAGGCATCCGACCACAATGATCATGGTGTTTATCCCGTACCGCCCGAAGTCGGCTGCTTTCAGGGCATCCGTATAATTACTCCAGAGCATCTCCTTCGGCCAGAAAATAAAGGGCCTCATGCTGTAAATGTCCGTATTTTTCATAAATGAGGAACGCAGCATCCAGTAGAGCGGAATCACGCAGACCAATGCTAATGCCAGTATTACTCCATAGAATAACACCTTTTTTACATAGAAGGAAGCCTTTCTTTTCATCACTCCTCACCTCCCTCATAATAAACCCATTTGTTGGACGTCTTAAACACAAAGGCCGTCAGCACCAGCACCACCAGGAACAGAATCCACGCCATGGCCGACGCCTTTCCCATATCCATGTATTTAAAGGCCTGCCGCCACAGATTGTAAACGTAGAATAAAGATGCGTTGTTGGGGCCGCCTTCCGTGATAATATAAGCCTGCCCGAATACCTGAAGGGCGCCGATGATTCCCATCACCAGATTGAAGAATAGAGTAGAGGAAATCATGGGCAATGTCACATTCCAGAACTTATGCCAGGCATTCCCGCCGTCAATCTCCAGAGCTTCATAATAAACGCTGGGAATATCCTGCAGGCCCGCCAAAAAGATTACCTGAGTGGAGCCTGTACTCCAAATCCCCATAAACACGATGGAAGGCAGCACGCTCTCCTTTCCCCAGAAAAACTGACTTTTGGGAAGATGCAAAAATTCAAGAATGGCATTGAAAAGCCCGAAATCCGGATTCATCAGCAGGATCCACACAAAGCTGCTGGCCACTGCCGGAAGGATACAGGGCAGATAAAACAGGGAACGGAAAAATGCCCGGAATTTCATATCACAGTTTAAAAGCAGCGCAATCATAAAGGCAAAGACCAGGTTGGCCGGTACCGCCATGATTGCGTAAAGCACTGTCGCTTTGGCCGAGAGCCAGAAGGTCTTTTCCTGCCCGCTGAAAAGCTCAATATAGTTTTTAAACCCAATCCACTCCGGCGTCTTGATGATATTGTAATCGCACAGACTGTAATATCCGCTGAGCACCATGGGCATCAGATTAAAAAGCAAAAATCCCAATACGGCCGGCAGTGCAAAGCCCCAGCCCACAATATTGTTCCATGTAGACATTTTGATGGTTTTCTTTTCTTTCAAGTTTTCCTCCTTTCTGCCGCCTGATTGAAAAGAGCTGCCGCCTTAGGCAGCAGCTCCCTCCCAATCCTGATTACTGCAGATATTATTTTCCGTAGAAGCCCTGTACCTCCGCATTGGCATCCGCTTCAATGGAGCTGATGGCCTCATCTGCAGTGATTTCGCCTGCCCAGAGATCATCCAGAGCCGGGGTGATCACATCATTGATCTTATTAAAGTTTTTGACATATGCTGTGATCGGGGTATTTGCCGTTCCATCCATCATGGGTTTCACGATGGTTTCATAGTAATTAGCCGGATGCTTATCCGTAATAACCGATTTGATGTAATCGTCGTTGTATTCCTTCATATTGGTAGGAAGCCACAATCCTGAAAGGAACAGGGGTTCACAGGCGCCAACCTCTGTCATGATATATTTGACAAACTCAAAGGCCGCATCTGCTTTTTCCGTGTTCATCAGGGCTATTGCCCCAAAGGTTGCAACTGTCTGCGCTTTCTCTCCCATCTTCGGAAGCGCCGCCACATTATATTCAACCCCGTCAGCCATCAGCGTTGCATTAGACCACTGGCCGTCAAAGCTCATTGCCACCTTGCCTGTTGCCAGCGCCTCGGAAAGGCCGGGCATCGTCTGGCTGGTGGTGGGAGTGGGCGCTACATGGTAAACATAGGTCAGATCCGCCAGCTTCTGGAGTACCTCCTTGCCCTCCGGCGTCGCATAGCCGATAGCAGAACCGTCATCGGTGAGATAATCGCCGCCCAGACTGAGCAGGAAAGGCATATAACCGGCCCACCACTTGGAAATGGTTACTCCGTATACATCGATATTTTCCGGGTCAAAGTCCGGATCAAGAGCATTCTTTCCATTCTTGTCGATGGTAAGCTTTTGAGCCGCATTCACAAAGGTATCCCAATCCCATGCATCCCCATAGCTGGCCGGGGGTTCCTCCACGCCATACTCCTGAAACAGCGCCGGATTGTAAAACATGGTGATATTCTCAGAGCCGATTCCATAACCTGCCATGTAATCGGCATTCAGCATATACTTGAACTGATCGCCCACACATTCCTTATCAAAATCCGCATCCTTATCAATGTACTCCTGCAGATTGGCTACAATCCCTTCCTCCGCCAACGGGAAAAGCAGGGTATCCGAGTTCATCATACATACCTCCGGCGTATCATTCCCTGCAACCATGGCCGTGATCTTGGTGTCATATTCATCCGGAATGTTCATTACCGTCACGTGGATTCCAGGATGGGAAGCGTTAAATTTCTCCGCCACTTCCTCATATACTGCCAGCGTATCGCCGCCGTCCCACTCCGTAAAGCGTATCTCCACAACATCCCCGCTGCCTTCCGCGCCTGCCGGGTCCGCCTGGGAATCCGTATTTTCGGCGGCATCAGCCGCAGTGTCGCTTCCGCTTGCGTTACTTTCACCGGAAGCCCCGCTTCCGCTCCCACCTGTGCCGCTTCCGCCGCAGCCGGCCATGGAAACTGCCATGGCTCCGGTAAGCAGCATTGCCAATAACTTTTTCATCTTCATACCTGAATCTCCTTTCTGTTTCACATTGGTATCTATATTTCATACTATATCAGCCCTCCCCGCGCTCTTCCATTGTACAAATCCAAGATAACTGGACAAATCGACTTTCTTTTTATACACATTTATGATTTTGGCACAAAATATAAGGTCTATGCCTTGCATTCCGTATCCGTTTTTCGTACTATCTATAGTGAACCTTCATGCACCGCTGACGCGGCGCACCACCACATCAAACGTTGCCACGCTTCGCGAGTCAGCTTATTGAATGGAGGCCTTATGAAATCTCAAGAAAAGTTTGTATCCCCTAAATCCAACTACTTTGTATACAGCCCCAGCAAATCAGCGCTAAAAATGTTTTTTTATCCTTTGCAATGCGGATATTTCATTTATGATCCTGGTTACTGCCTGCGACGGGAATCCTATGACAGTTATCTTCTCATGTACATCCAAAAAGGCTGCCTGTCACTGGAATTTGATGGTCAAACAATCTCTATTACCGCCGGTCAATTTGTGCTGCTTGACTGCTATCAGCGTCATGCCTATTCCACCGACAGCGGTTATGAATGCTTGTGGTGTCATTTCGACGGAGCGGTTGCTCAGCATTGGTATACAGCAATCATTTCCCATCTAGGCAATGTTTTTTCCTTATTAGATCCCTATCCTGTGCTGAACAGGTTAACAGCCATCTATGATACTTTTTCCTCCGCAGGCCGGGTGCGGGAACCGCTGATGTCCAAATATCTTTCTGATATTCTGACCTCTCTCCTTTTATATGCGCCCCCGAAAACCACCAAATATAACTACATCAACATGGCAGAAGAAATCATCACCTACATCAATGAACATTTTGCAGAAGCTATCACCATTGAGGAGCTTGCCCGCAAGGCAGGCTTAAGCCAGTATCATTTTATCCGTACCTTCAAAAAGGAAACAGGCTTTACGCCCCATGAATATATCATCAACACCCGGATATCTGCCGCCAAATATCTGTTAAAAAACTCTCATATGTCTGTCAAGGATATCTGTTTTCACAGTGGCTTTTCCTGCGAGAGCGTCTTCTGCTCCGCCTTTAAACGCCATCAGGGTATGACTCCAGAACAGTACCGGACTAGAGATAATTAAGCAATCGTTGCTTTGCTATCTTTTATAGTCTAATGGTCTCCTCCACTCTGAGACTAACATTTTTTACTTTGCATATATATCATCTTTGGTTTTTCACATAATCAGAAAATTTACATATTTATTGGCCAAATTTGCTCTTTTCATCAGTTTATAATTTATAAATATTATTGCGGTAGACAAAATCGAGAATATCTTTTATAATCAAATTAACTAAATTAATGCATTAACCATAAAGCAATAATTCTATCACTGCCTGAACTGCGGCGCATTAACTTTCCATAGTACCCATGAGAGCGGATCAGTGAAGAATGATTGTTTAGGATGGGTCAGGAGGACGCAAATGAAAAACTTAAAAATTGGGAAGAAGCTGCTAATCACATTTATGCTGATCATCCTTCTTTTCTGCGGAACGGTTGCCACAGCAATCATGGGCCTTAATGAAAATGCGGCGAAGTATTCGGAATTCTACAATGTAGAATATCAGATTACAAATAAGGTCATGAGTATGCGCCGGGGTCTTCAAATTATTGTAAAAGATCTCTCTTACATAACAATTGAAGATGAAAAAGAAAAGAGTGACAGCTATTTAAGTGACTTACAGAAAGAACTTACCATGCTGGAAGAAAATGCACGCTGGCTATTTGAAAACTTTACAGATGATCCTGAACTGCTAAACTCTTTTTCCACCTACATAACCGAAGCTGTAGAGCTGCAAGAAGAAGTGATAGCTCTGGCCGAAACAGATATGACCAGTGCACAAAATATGCTGCTCGATGAATATCAGCCCCTAGTGGAAGAAGCTGTAAACAACCTTATTCAAATCAGCAGCATAGCCGAAACAAATGCGGATAGAAACTATCTGGATACCACCAGTATGCAGGACAAACTGGTTTATCTCCAGTTTGGTATGGCAGGAATCGCCCTTGTTATTACCCTGCTCCTATCCACTTATCTGACGAGAGCTATCACCAGACCTTTAAAGGAGTTGGAAAACGCTGCTGGCAAAATTGTAAAGGGAGAGCTCGATATTTCCATCACCTATCAGTCAAAGGATGAGCTTGGCCGCCTTGCCAAAGCTTTCCAGAATATGACGGTAATTTTAAACTCTGTGATATCTGATGCTTCCAGGCTTCTTAGCGAAATGGCCGACGGCAATTTCAACATACGCACTCAGGCAGAAGAACATTATGTAGGAGGTTTCCAGGGTCTTTTGCTTTCTATGCGCAAGCTAAACCGTGACTTAAGCGCTACCCTGGGCCAGATCAATTTAAGTGCTGACCAGGTGGCATCAGGCGCCAGTCAGGTGTCTGGCGGTGCGCAGGCCCTCTCTCAGGGCGCTACTGAACAGGCGGCCGCTGTGGAACAGCTCGCTGCTACCATTGCCAATATCTCTAATCAGGTCAGTGAAACCGCTGAAAATGCATTGGAAGCAAGACAGCAGTCCAATACCGCCGGTGATGAGATGGAAGTATGTAACAAACAAATGCAGGATATGATGGCCGCTATGGATGAGATTTCCCGTACTTCCAACGAAATTAGTAAAATTATCAAGACGATTGAAGATATTGCTTTCCAGACCAATATTCTAGCACTCAATGCTTCTGTGGAAGCGGCAAGAGCGGGTGAAGCAGGCAAGGGCTTTGCTGTGGTTGCCAATGAAGTCCGCGCCTTGGCCGGCAAAAGCTCCGTGGCCTCCAAAGATACTGCCAGCCTGATTGAGCGCTCCATCGAAGCCGTAGAACGCGGTACTCAAATCGCAAGTTCAACCGCAGACTCTTTGGAACAGGTTGTAAAAGATGTCCGGGCAACTTCCGAAAAGGTGGACACTATTGCCAATGCCTCCAAGGAACAGGCTAGCGCAGTGGAACAGGTAACTCTCGGTGTAGATCAGATTTCTACTGTAGTACAAAGTAATTCCGGTACTGCTGTGGAGAGCGCATCAGCCAGCCAGGAACTTTCCAGCCAGGCCGATACCTTGAAAGAGCTTGTGGCCAAATTTACTCTTCAAAAGGGTGTTACTCCTCAGGAAGGCAATGCCTCTAGAAACGGTAGATCAGGTGAAAACAGACAGATTCGTCTTTAATAAAATAGGTACTGGATAATCCGGACTATAATCGGTCAAAAGCCAGAGACTACGCGTCTCTGGCTTTATTGTATTAGATAAAACAGTTTGTTACCTTTTTCTCATCCGGTAATCCTCTTTCCAAAATAAATGACTAGTACTCCATCCGGATAGTTCTCAAACTATAACCGGATACAGCTTGGCCAGCTTAGTTCGTGCGTCCTGTGTCTTAAACTGCCAGTTGATTTTTACACTCTCTGCATTACGCTTAACCGTCCATATCCGAACCTGTTGCCTGAAGCTTTCTAAATCCGGGCACGGCTTCCCTAATGCCTGGCGGCTCATGATACCGATTTCAATCTCTGCCATGTCCAGCCAGCTCCCGTGTTTCGGCGTGTAATGCCATTCAAAGCGTTCTGCCAGCCTGCGGGCTTCTTCCGGCCGGAAGCACTTATATAAGGAAGCCAGGGAATGGGTATTCAGGTTGTCGGTAACAAGGACTATTTTTTCTGCCCGTGGGTACAGGGTGTCGGATGTATACCGGAGGATTTCTGCAAAATCCAGCGCCGTTCGGCTCTGCGTCACAACCGTTTCCCTCCTGCCTGCCAGAGGCTCGGAAATCATGAAGACATCTGCAACGCCATTACGGACATATACGGAATCCACTTTCTCAGGCTGTCCCGGTCCACAGGGGATACGGATTTCCTTTATAAGCTGCTTGTTCGTTTCATCTATGCATACAACAGGACGGAGGGGATCATAGGGGCGCTGGTATACCTCCAGCACATCCTCCATTTTCGCTACGAATTCAGCATCTGCCTGCGGAATGCACCATTCCTTTACAAGCCACGGCTTGATTTCGTTTTTTTCATAACCTCGCAGACGGTGGTGTCCGTAATGTAATCAACCACTTCCAGGCGGATCAGCTCATCTGCGATTGCCTGCATGGTCCAGCGCGAGGCTCCCTGTGGCGGCTGCGAACAGGCTATGGCGCATATCCGGGCTTCCACATCACCGGTCACCTTGCGCCGGCGGTTTTCCTGCACTTTCCGCCCAAGGGCTGCCTCCATCCCCTCCATGACGAACCGCTGTGCAATGCCTGCAATGGTGGTACGGGAAGCCCCATATGCGTCTTTGATGCGGTCATATGTCCATGTTTTGTTTTCAGGCTTATGATCCAGCTTCAGCAGTATCTGGGCGTGTTTTATGCGGTAACCCTTCCCGCCTTTTTGTATTAATGCTTTCAGCTCCTGTATTTCATCGTTTGTCAGCGTGACAATGTAACGTGGCATATCTGCGTCCTCCAATACCGTTTTTAATGGAGTATAGCAAATTTTTCCAGCCCAGTAAAGTATTGTTACTAACCGGATGAAGTACTAGATTCTTTATCAAAATAGGGATATGTATCTTTTTTAGGCAGCTTTTATCCAGTTCCTTGTCATACGGAGGCAAGACACATAATAATTCATCAAATAAATCCTTTGTCCTATCTATTAATTCATAGTCAGGATTCTCATTTAACCGTTCTGCAAACCGTAGCGTTTCATTCGGTGAAAAACTTTTATAGTCAAATCCCGAAATCAACATCATGGACTGCAAAATACAATTTGTAACCTCCCCACGCTTTCTTTGCAGATTGCCAAACACAGCTCTGTTTACAAAAAAATCGCACTGTTCTAATTCCTTGATTTTTCCTGCCAGTTCAGTTCCAAGCAGGACATTTGCTTTTTGTGCTTTGGTAAATGTACATCCATTATTAAGCCGGTAAAATTCATCCTCTATCTGCTCATCCGAAAATCCCGCCAATAATGAAACAGATACCCTAAACTTATTAAAAACTTTTTGCACTTCAGGATCTAAACCTGAAAACTTTTTTCCGCACACTGAATAAACTCTTTCTTCCTTAACCGGATTTTTCTCATCATCAAAGAAAACATCAGTTATAATTACATCGTCCATATCTTGCGGAAGCGCAAAACCATCCTTCGAAAATTCATACAATGTCGTTAGTCTCTGTTTACCATCCAAAACAGACATTGGTGAAAATTCTTCGGTGCCCTCTTTCATGATGTAAATGTCTGGGATAAAATACCCATTAAGCACTGTGTCAATGAGCAATGCCTTTTGTTGCTTATCCCATTGACCAGATTCACGTTGAATTGGATAATCAAAGCAAAGTTTCTTCTTACCCATTTGTTCCATAAGTTCTTCTAAGCTGTAGACCTGATTTCTTTTTTCCATACAACTTCCATCCTCCATTTTTATAGTGGTAAGTGGAAATCAGAAATCCACCCACCACAATCTATTTCTCTTTTTCTTTATTTAATTAATAGAAAAAACTATTATTTTATTTCTCCACATTTATTTACTGAAATATTTCCACCTATCACTTATTCATTAACTGAATAAATTTCTAATTCATGACCACACTTGTAAATCACATGTTTTTGTTCATCCATGTCTGGTATGAAGTTAGGTGCAATTTGTCTGTCAATTTCTTTTTCAAAATCAGATGTGCTTATAAAATAGTTCTTTTCATAAAAAGCATCTTTGGGATCATCATTAACATAAAAGATAAATGTTGCATTGAGATTATCCTCAAAAAGTACACCAGCAATCTCTACTCCCATATTTCTGCGTACATCCGCAAGAATTTTTACTTTTGATAACAATTCCTGTGTAATTAACTTACCTTCTCTACCTCTATACTGCACAAAATACTCTCTACCTGATTTTCGATATTCTTCAGCTTCCTTCTTATTAATGCCTACCTGTTTAAGTGCAATAACTCTGTTAGCTTTTAAACTGTTCATGATGTTTGTCTCCTTTTTTATTTTTATAATGAGCATGTTTTGCTTTACTTTCTTATTTCTCCATTCATCCCCAACTTTTTCTCAAAATTGCAAAAATCTATTAAAAACCATAAAAACTAATAAAAAGCAAAAAATTTCTTAAAAAAAGAGAAAATCATTCTAATCTCAAAAAATCCATAACAAAAATTAAACTTAAAGCAGTCCCAATTCTGGGAACCACCTTAAATCAATCTTCTACAATCACTATTAAATTTCTACCTATTGGAATCTCTGAATCTGTGTGTTTGTATGTATCAGTTATATCAATTTTGCAATCCATGTACTGCCAATACAATGAATTGATTTGTTTAAGTGAGAACATACGTTCTATGTTTGTCATTATACCGAATGTATGTTTGTGCGTCAAGTGCAAAAAAATACCAGCCATCTTGTTTTGTTTGATGACTGGCATTTTCTTCATTTTAATCAATCATTGTGGTTATCGCCCGAATATTATCTAAAGTCGCTTTTTCAGTTTCCCCAATTAATTCATATACAACAGCTCTATCAGAATAATATTTTGATTGAGGCGAAATTTCAATTGCTATCGAATAATCTCCAATTGCCTTCTGATAATTTCCAAGTTTGAAATATGCTCTTCCTCGATTATAATAACATACTTCTAAGTCTTCAATGCCCTTACTTTCTAAATCAATTGCTTTATCATATAATGTTATTGATTCTTCATATTTTCCTAAATTATATAGCTCTAATCCCTCGTTATTATATTGCTCGGCAATTTTTTGCCAATCCTTTTCTAGCAATGTCCAAGCTGTGATTCCGGTTATAGTACAAAATGTAGTAAGAATAGTTAAAATTATTCCCATCAGTTTCTTTAAAGAAAATTTTTTCTTTTTATACTTTCCAATTCTATCTACAACCTTATTTTTATTATTAAATTTAACTATTTCTCCCATAAATATCCTCCATATAATATATGGGAAATCATACCATACCACCCATTACAATACAATCATCAAACCACACTATAACTTTACTTCAATAACATTTTATATATGTATTGCTAATAGTTATACAATAGTATATAATAATATCAAATTAAACGAAAGGTGGTATAACCATGGCTACAAAAAGCGCAAATGTACTTGCACGTGTTGAACCGGAAGTAAAGGAACAAGCAGAATCTATTATGTCCAAACTCGGATTACCAGCTTCTGTTGTTATCAATGCATTGTATAAACAGATCATCATGACTAAGAGCATTCCTTTCTCATTATCACTACCTAAAGAACCCTCTACACTGGATTCTATGACTACAGAGGAATTCAATTCCATAATGGAAACAGGATTATCACAAGCTAAATCTGATCAATCACGCCCTGCTACTGATGTATTTGCGGATTTAAGACGGGAGTTGCAATAATGGATAAAATCTACACTGTAAGAATTACTTCTCAGGCTGAAAATCAAATGCAGGAAATCATACACTATATAGCCTACGAGCTAAAAGCTCCTGATGCTGCCCTTCATCTGTTAGATGCATTAGAAGATTCTTTTGCTTCACTCGCACAGTTTCCACAGCGTGTGGTTTTAGTGGAGGACGAACCATGGCATACAAACGGAATACACCGTTTACCTGTCAAAAATTTTCTTGTATACTTTTGGATAGATGAAGATAATATGAGAGTCCAAGTGACGGCTGTAATCTATGGGAAACGTAATCAGCTACACCAATTATCACAAATGGATATGGAATAGTAATTTAGCCCTTATATTATTTAGAGGGCTATTACTTTTTCTATGTAGATTTATAAATGTACTGTTCCTCAAATCCCACACCCTACCAATTCCTCACCCACACTCCCAAAGTCCCAAATTACCCCCAAAATCATAAGCACACCTTATAATCATAAGCAAATGTTTTGTGATTTCTCCAGTATCTAATAATTCTTTCATTGAATCTGTAAGGTTACGTTCAATACGCAAGGCTCTTTGAAGATTACATTTTGACATCATCCTTACCAGGATCATTCTTGCTTCTTCCAAAAATCTTGTCTCCAGGCCAGAAGCATAGTATAATACAACTATCTATTAACACCAAACAAACGGAGGTAACTCAATGAATACCTTACCAATAGAGGACATGAGTAAAACTTACCTTGAACATTCAATGGTAATCCACAATTTTATCATTAAAATAGGCAGCCAGATCAAAGACAGCCTATGCCGTGTATTTGGTGATAGCGTACAATACCAATGGCGCGAAAATGATGATAAAGTGGTCATACCTGACGTTTCTATCATCTGTAACATGCGTGATAGGAAAAATGTATCATTTACAGGCATTCCCCGTTTCGTCATGGAAGTGTTATCCGATTCCACTGAGGAATATGACCGGAATGAAAAAATGCAGATATACTGCAAAGTAGGCGTTTCTGAATACTGGATTGTTGACTGGCGCAAAAAACAAGTCGAAATTTATATGTTTGACTGGAAAGAGGACGATACAGCTTACCCATATCTCTATAAAACCGTTACAGAACAAAATAAGGATGATTTGCAGATTGTCATGTTCCCTAACCTCAAAATCACGTTTGACGAACTCTTTGACATTGAATAAAATATAGCCCTTCTGATTACTACCAGAGGGGCTGCTTTTATGCCAGTATATATTAAATCTTCCAATTCAGGAATCATATCAGCTAGCAATTTGTAGTTTTGGAGCGTAGGAATAGAAATTCCCATTTCGTCTGCTAACTGTTTTTGAGTTTTCAAACCATAATTATTAGGGTTTGATTTTCTATCACCACCATGTTCAAAACCATACCAATTATTAAGAAACGAAAAGCACCTACCAAGTTTCATGGGATAATTTCCCTTCATCCCATTCTGAAAAATCCTTTGGTGTGAGAGTTCCTTGATTTTCTACAATGTATTTTTCTTTACGATATGTGTCACGAGATCCTATACCAAGTTTTTCTGCAATGGATTCATCAGTACGCCCACGATTGTCAGATTTCTGACGGTCGGTATTTTGCTTTAAATTTGCTAAACTATTTTCTCTAGCTTTTAGACTTTCAATCCTCTCTAAACGTCTAGCATAATCAATTCTTTCTGCCTTAGAAAAATCTTCAATTTACCCAACTCTTGAAAGAGATATTTCATGGCAGTAATGTAGCTTACATCTAAATAGATACACATCTATTATCACCATCCCCATTACACAGCCTAATCTTAAACTCCCTCAATTCCTCAACCGGAAACACTTCACTCTCAGGAACATCACTAATAGCTAAGTCTGTTTCACTTGCTTCTATAGTCAGATCACAAAAATCAATATCTGTGACTTTATAGATTTTCGTATCTGCTACTGATAAGTATTTGATTTTTGTGCCGTTAATTACCTGTGCCCTCCTTAATATCTACAGTTTTTACTTCATATATCATATCTAAAATCTTCATCCCATAGTCAAACAATTCCTTATTAGAAAAATCCTCCCTATTATTCCCTACAGCCATCAACACACAATCACGGTTAGCATTAAAAGCACCATCTTTACAATCCAGTTCCTTACACTTCTTTTCCAATTCAGGAATAACCACTATCAGCTTATTATATAATACCTGTTCTTCCTCTTCCATTTTCTTGTAAGCGCAAGCATCATAGATGCCACATAAATAATGGAAAATAGCATTATCGTCCGAATATTTCAGACCACTCATATACAGGAAATAATGTAATAGTTCATGTCGTATATTTTGTTCGGTTCTCTCCATATCCTCCATGCAGCAATATGTATTGATTACGCTCTGTTTTCCTTTATAAACAAATTCCCCTTTTGTAATATAATCCGTCTTTCCATCACTATCCTTTGCAAAATCAGTATGAAATACAATAGGTAAAATATCCGTACTCACACACTCAAAAAAGCTGTATTCTTTTCTCAATGTTTCTCCAAATTCTTTTGCATACTCCATGAAGTCACTGTATTTCTCACCAAACTCAGCATAGTAATCCTTATATTGTTCAATTTTCCTTTTAAAATCAGCCATCACAACCATAAGCTGCTTACGATTATAGATATAACAGATTCCCTTGCTCACAGATGGATTTTGTCTAAAAACATAATTTCTCTGGAAATCTGCATAATCCCAAAATGACACGTCTACTTTTACATGTTTCTTATATTGACAATTGCCGTAATGTTCACAATCAAAACAATCACCATATGTAACGTCTTCGCCTGACAATTCACAAATATCCCTTATAGAGTCTGTCTCTATCTCATATAGATCATATTCATCTTTCTTGAATGGATCTGTTATGAGATTGATAATATCTATACATTCTTGTTTTAATGACATTGTATCTCTCCTTCTTAAAAATCTAATGGCAGAGATAAAGAATACCCTTGTAATTCTCTTTACCTGTCTAACTGACAGACCATATAATTTATTTTTCTTTTACATCATAAACCTTTGTACTGGAACTTCTCTGAAATATTCATTCGGATCTTCGCCAGCTTCTATTAGCTCTTCTCTTGCTTCTTCTATCAATCTCAAAATTTCATCCTCTGATATACCATACGCCTTTGCCATATCTGAAGCTGAACATAAGTATTCTTCGCCAGTAATATCAGAAATCCTTCTGCATATATCAAGGTAGATCATATCGTAGTTCATTCCTTCTTCAAGTCTTGTATCTATGACTTCTTCCACCATATCAGTGGTGATTCCATATTTACCATAATTATTCATGATATTTTGTATAATCATTTCTCTATCCATATATTCATTTCTCCTTATCATCCAAAAATTATCAAAGTAAGCAATCTATGATCACTACTAAGCCATCAAGCAACATTCCCATATGTAAACAATTCCACCTTTTTACTCTCATCAAGATCAGAAAATATCTTTCTCATATACTCAATACCTTCCACAGTAAAAACATAACTGTAAGTAAAACTATCTCCATATCTATTACGCCCAACAATCCTTAGTATATTTTTATCTAATGCGTATTCTGTAGCAAACGAAACTCTTTTTGACACGCCCTTAGACTCCATTTCTTTCATTGTTATAATACCTAAATCAACCATATATTCCCTGACTTTATCGTATATGTAATCTTTAGGCAATGTTCCGTCCTCTGCAAAAATTTTGAATAAATTACTAAATCTTACTTCTCCGTTACAAATAGGCTCATACTCCTTCTTAACAGAAACTTTCTTTTCAGGTGGCATGTCCCTATTCTTTTGTTCTTTATTCCTAAATTCCGAAAACAATATTGCCATTTTCTCTAATTTTCTTTTATCTTGTCGTCCCTAACTACCGCTTCTTCATGCATTAGCTTTTTACCATTAATTACATAATACACTGGATGTTTATAGGTAAAATAATATTTATTATTTCCGCTATCTTCTAAATATCTTTCAAACTCCTTAATGATCGATGTTTGTGATTCCTTTTTGGGTGTAACGTAATCAAACAAAATTTCCTTTATCGTCTTATATTTCTCAAAATATATAAACCCTTCACATTCTTTAATTTTATAATTTGCTAAGACATTTGCTATTATGTATATCAATGTATTTCCTTCTGCCGGAATCTTATCTCCACTTAATATCTCTATTAAAGTATTTTCAGAATTATATAAACTGATCCCTGCCTTTTCAAATTGCGTTATGAAATAGCTTTCCAATATCAGAATCCTTGCTTTTGTGGAAATCGGATCGTTTCCTGAATATTGCTCCAATATATCAAAACTAAAGTTCTCTTCACCATATTTATTGAAATCATTTTGTAATTCTTTATTATAATGACAATTCTTCCTTAACTGAGGAATATGTTCATCATGCCATCTTCTATAAATATCCAAACTCTCACCTATATATAATTTACCTGTTGCCCTGTTTGTAATAGTGTAGATGCCCGATACCTTATTTGTTGTCATAATATATAATTTAGGTTCCTTTAACTCCTTCAATAATGTTTCTCCTTTGCTCAAATAGTACTTCTAAATTTCATAAAATATTGCTTGCTTTTGCAGTCCATGTATGGTATTCTACTGATTAAAGTTAATAGTAGTTACCTACACATGGAACTGCATTTTTTAAATTGCACACAAAAAATCCCGAAAGCCCTTGATTTTTCAAGGTTTTTTCAGTTTTTAGTATGTTTAAATTCCCCCGTGGATTTCGTAAGTAAAATATCTAAAAACCCCTTATCTTTCAATACTTTTCAAGAATCAAGATGTTTAAAATCCCCCCCTATTGTATACGAATGTATAATAATGAACGTAATGTAATGGTACAAAACAACTTATTTATACTACTGGTCTTAGAATTATTTCGTAATCCAGTAATCGTTCCTTACTAAAATCCACCTCTTCAACGCTACTACTATTTTCATCTTTATCCAGATCAGCATTGATATTGTTATCTTCTTCTACCTCATATGGATTGATAAACTTATATTTATTCCATTCATATCCTTTATCCGTATACTGTTTCTCAATAACTAAACATCTTTCCTTACCTAACTTCCTAATATGTTTACCTATTTCATTTGGAGTTAATTCATCCAAACCAATAGTTGTTGCCAATTCATCATATGTTACTTTTATCCCATTATCCAAATTATTTACTAATGCAATATATATAAGATAATCTATCTGCGAGATCTTCCCATCAATCAAGGCATTGGCAACTGAAAAATAGAACCTTATACTTCCTTGTTGAAATTCTCGTAAGCGTCTTGACATTTTTAAACGACACTCTCTAAAATCATCAGGTTTCTTTTTATCGGGTGTAATCTCTATGTAATTCTTCTCTTTTAATCCTTCCAAAAGTTCCTTTAATCGTTTTTCACCAATACAATATCTCTTTTTTATAGATGAATATAACAACTCTTGCAAATTTCTTACACGGAATCCTCGTCTGCCAAAACTATTTTTATACACTTCCAAGAGAGTAATAATCAAAAATTCGTGTCCTTTTGTTTCTCTAAAATGTTTTCTTGTTAAAATTTTCTTATTAATTATAGCCGCTTTTTCATCTGCTATTGATATTTTTGCTCCATTATGATAAGTTCCGCAATATGCTTTATCACATTGATCTTCTACAAATTTTCTATATGGATCATCTGGTTTAAAACTCTCATAGCATCCCAGCAATTTATATTTTTCTTCTTCTAAAAATCTTTTAGTATCACCTTCAATTATCTTTTTGCTTTTTGGTGGCCTACATCTTAGGTTATATTCCTGACATACAGAATAAACTTGCGAATCAAAATAATGCTCCATTTTCAGCATATTTACAATCCTACCATGCCAAAAATTACGTTGTCCTTTATCTGCTCCCTCATTGAGCATTTTCTTTACACAAAGATAACATGGATACTCATTCAAATTTACGTAATCATATTTTTGACTCTCAAGAATTCTGATATTTTCTTGTCCTTGGTTATAATATTTGATCAGCTTTGATAAATATGGAAGTTTGAATGTTTTGAACTGATTCCCTACTTTGTATCTGTTATCTATAACTTTCACAAATGACCATTTATCTTTATTTTCATAGTCATATGTTCCATTATCCAGTTTATGATTATATGTACAAGGCGGTCTTGAAATCTGTGTTGGTGAAGCTGCTTTTATATCTGCTCCTAAAATTGATACAAGTGCCTTATTTATCTCAACTACTTCTTTTACTTTGCATGTGGGATTTATACTTACATAATAATGATATCCGTGTCCGCTATTGATACAACCATGAAGAAATAATTTCGGTATCTTGTCTTTTATCATCTGTGTACAATCTCTTGCATCCTTTATATCAGGATAGTCTTTTTTATCAAAATCCAAATATATTACTTTTCGCATCCGTTGGCTTGTAATTGTTCCATCTTTTCTTCCATAGTTAGTGGCAATCTGGTTATAAACATCATGTGTCTCTCGATATTTATTGATAAACCATTGAAAAGCACCAAAACTTTTCACATATCTTATTTCCCGATCCCCTTCATTTTTTCCAACTTCTCCATCTTTATCACGTTTTAAGGCAATCATTCTTATGTATTCATTATCCTTTAATTTTTCTGGATAAAGCATATCATAGTACCTTTTTAATACCTCTGTCTGTGTGTTATTGCTAATAATACATCACTCCTATCTGATTCTTTTCTTCTTATTTCCATACAATTTCTACTCATAATCATCTTCTCCTTCTAACGGGCAGCAAAGACGGCATTTATAGAGCAACACCGTCTCATGGTTTACAGTTACAATACCTACTTCTACATTTAAATCTCATTTACATTGCAATTTTCTTATCTGCATTACTCAATAAATCATTCCTCCTCAATCACATTCAATTCTTTCTCAATATTCTCTCTACACGCACCGTTACAAACATTCAAATATACAGTAACAATAATCTCAACATCCGGATTCATCCGTCCACATTCAGTTATGTACAATCCAGTCTTACAATCCCGTTCAAAATGCCAGCCAATAGCATCCATGAATATTCCAGACTCACAAAGGAAACTGAAATTTTCTGTCAATCTGTCTGTATCTACGGTTTCCGTTTTACCAGATGTCTTATAATAGACTTCTGACTTTGTGATTTGTAATAGATTATTTGTGATTGTTTCATTGATTTTCTTTGTTGTAGTTATTCGCTTCATGATTATATATTCTCCTTATTTTCAGGCGGCATATTTGGAATACACCGCCTTGTGATTGTTACAATATGTATTTCTACATTTAGAATCTCAAACTAATGAAATCTCCATCTGTAAATTTAATGCCATAATCCCTCAATCCCATTTGTGGAACTAAATCAGCATTAGTCATTGTGATTTTTTTGACTTCATTCTTATTAATGTCCACTCTCGACCTATCTACATAGTGGGTAGCATAGATTGCATCGAGAGCCGAAATCATACCATCCCTGTCCTCTTCAGATAAACCATCCCACTTGGCGGCAACCTGTGACACAATATTTGTTTCTGAATCCGTATTAATATCATGGTCAGATAAAAATTCATATGCATTTTCTCTTTCCATCTCTTCGTAGTATTCCTGGTTAAATGTCAGCTTTACATTGCCATCTTCATAATCAATCGTATCAAAATGATTGAAAAAGATTTCCCAATATGCCGGTTTACTGAATCTCTGTACCCTGATACCGAACTCTGAATATTCCAACTCCAATTCTTTAAGCCTTGAAATGAGTTCATCCCATGTAATCTCACCAGAACCACTTCTTTCACGTACAAAACGTACAAAATTCCTGATTGCTCTTTGCGGATCAGATTCAACTTCTGGCGATTCTTTAAGCAGTTTTGAAATCTCGGATGCTGTATTAGCTTCCATTGTCAGATTTTCAAAGTCCATTAACTTTTCCAGTTCAATTCTTGATACCTTCTTGTCGTTGAAATACTCCATAATAATGCTGTACTCTTTGTTTGTCATAATACATGTCCTCCATTTTTGTTTTTATTTTTAATATTTTCATATCAGTGGATACGAAAATAATTCGCATCTACTGTATACTTCTACATCCCTATAAACATTTGCTAATTGTTCTCTCTTGTTGTGTTTGTTTGGGTGAGACGGAATATCCCACCCAACATATTCATTTCTGCATCCATATGCATCGTAACTGTTAAAATTCAATAGCCACCATATATCTACATTGTCAAATAAAAAGATAATACCTGCAGTGTTCCTTGATTAATCCAGTTCACGCAACAAATCAAAACTTATCTCCCTACGTTTGCTTACCGGCTTTTGTTCCGGAAGCTCATTCTCTAACTCTTCTAAGTCATCAAGAATGCTGGATGTTTTTTTCTTTTCAAGGCGTTGTTTCTGTTCTTCAATCGCTTTCTTTCCCATTTTAGCAATATATTCTGTTGGGAATCCCAAACCTGATGCACAAACAATATTTACATTGCCGTTATTGCCAGTGAATATATTTTCAGGTATCCCTATTGCCGTCACAATTTCTTTTTCATCAATATGGTTGTCCTTCTGGTTAATGATCCCTATATGGGCAACAATGCCATCATTATTGATAGGAAGAAAAATATTCTTTGCAGTCAAGGCATTCACCATATCCTGTGTAGATACCTTTCTAATTTTACTTATATCTTGTGGATCTGTTTTGTCTGAGCGCATAGCAATTACAAAAGCACCATGGTCTGACAACATTTTCAACTTCTCTGAATCATCAAAGTTAGAGACATTGGATGATGAATCATCCGTAAAAAATGCGTCCAACATGTTTACCAGATTGTAATTGATTTTATTTAACTCTAAATCACATGCTTCATTACTTATAAATATCAGTGCGCCCATTTCTGGAATCTCCATTAATTCCTTTGCTGCATTATAAGCATTTAGTCTTTTTTGAATAGGTTCATCTGACCTTGGCATCATAAGGCACGCACACACTATCTTATCTGGTAATTTCCCACAAATGATATTAGCCAAATGAGTAATGCATCCGCTTCCTGTAGTTCCACCACCAGTAGCAACAAGCAGAATAACCTTTTCTTTAATACCCATTACTTTCTGCAAAATATCCTTATTGCTTTTAAGCGCTTCAAAAGCAAGGCTTCTGTCCCCTGCCAATCCATCATATCCCTCCAATACCAACATATTTTTTGCATCTGGAAGTGTTTTGTTATCCTGAAGTGAACCATTGATAAGATATGAACCATAATTTTTCTGTTGGAAATCACACCCTACCCTACTGCCACCCAAGCCAATACCTACTACAAACACATCTTTCTTAATCATTAGTCATCCCTCCATTTTCTATGATTTGAATACCTTTTGCAGATAAAAAGAATGTATCCGCATTTGTTGATTTACAGCCTTTCCCTACATAACCATGTTCTTGTAAATTGACCATTTTTCGATACAATGTTGGTCTTGATATCTTGATCGCGCTCATTATTTCCTTCAGTGTCATGCTTTCAAAATATGTAGTGCTGCCTTTCTTTTTGAGATATTTCATGATTATATAATCCACTCTCGTTAATTCCATCTGCTTCTCCTTCCTGTAATATTTCTACATGCAATTTGTAAATTATTTGTATCTTAATGAACCTTTCTTGTTATCAACATTTATTTTTATTGGTAATAGCCAGTTCACTAAAATCTAAAAAATATCGGACTTTTCAGCCCTATAATCTCTCAATAAGCATCCCTCCCAATATCTATTTCTCCAAATCGCAATGACTTTTTCCTTCAACTAAGAAATCCACTTTTCAAATAGACTTTTCTCCATTCAGAGCAGAAAAACTTACCATTTTCTATTTTATAAATAATAAAGTTCCACCTAATTTCTATATTCAATTACCCAAATTCTCTAAAAATATTTCTTTATGCCTACAATTACCAACGGAAAACTCAGCAGAAATGCTTGACTTGCTACATGAAAAATGCTTAAATATGAGCAAGCGCAATTCTGCGTTTCAAATTCTTAGCCTTTCGGCATTGAATTTGTGTGTGTATGTATGTGTGAGAAGACTTGTCTGATTCAGAGGTGCTGTCAACACCGTTTGTATGATTCTGGATGGGTCTTCTTGCGTTTCATGATGGTAGTATAGAACATATGTTTGTATATGTCAATAGGATTTTCGAACTTATGTTCTGATTTTGTGTGGTAATATTTGAGAATTATCTGAATGAGCTTTTGGGGGATGCTTATAGGAATACTATAATAGATTGGTTGTCCAATAATCTGGACACGATGTGTAAAAAACTACCACCAGGCATTTTGATTTGTCTGTTGGTAGTTTTTAGTTTAGGTTATATCAGAACTTTGAAATTGTTTTTATCTTTCGTCCTGTGCGATCATATTTATAAATCTATCAGGAAGAATTGCCTGGATTTTGGACTTCTCATAGTCCTTAATATTTCTGGTAACAATATAATCTATATGATTACAGTAGGCACAGCATGAAATCACTGCATCTTCATAGTCACTCACTTCTGATAATAACGCTTCCTGACAGTCAGTAGATGTTACATCTAAAATATAAAATAACTCATACAGCTTTATCATAACACCTTTAGCCTTTTCTGTGCTGTGTAAATGCTTTCTTACCAGATAGTAAATATCAGTGGCAGAGCTTGCGGTAATATACATATCCTCTATTTGGTTTGCTGCTAACAAAAATATCTGCTCCGCATCCTCCCTGAATGGCTCCCGGCTTGTCAGTGCGTCAATTATTATATTAGTATCTACAAGGATTTTCATTATTTAGTTGCCAGCCTTTCTTCTTTGGAAACCTCTATATCTGCATCTTGTGGCAGGATGCCAAATAATGATTGTGCTGTACTCACTTTATCCTGATGTGGATTTGTCAATTTGGCGATTATTTTCCCATTCTTTGTAATATAGATATCCTCTTTGGCAGAAAGAAGTAAATATTTTCCTAGATTCTGCTTTAGCTCTGTTGCTGTGATGGACATATATGGTTCCCCTCCTTTCGTACTATTAGTATATATTATTTGTGCGATTATGTAAAGTTATTCGTGCGGTTTTGTTTTAATGCGATTAGATTTTATTCAAAGTAAAAATATTTTCTCTTGATTTTTCTTCAATCCATTATTTGTCTGACAATGAAATCGTAGTTTTAAGTATAGTACAGAAAAGAATTTAATCATGATGTAGCGTTAAGATACTTGTGAATAATCAAGCTATTTTTTAAATTTGATTCTCTTATATAACTTTTCTATCCGTCAAATCCAGGAGATAATCCACAGTGCAATTTAAATACTTTACCATTATTACAAGAGAATTTGTTTTAGACAAATCTACCGTTTTATATGTATTAACAAAATCCATATCTTCTTTATATTTTTAAGTAGCATTATAATATGTAATTTACTCAGAATTTATATATAGATGACTATTTAATGGATTAAGCTCTTTGCTATCTGGATATGAAATATAATATCTACTTTCAGTATTGTTATATATTTCTTGTACATCTACTGTACAATTATCAAAATTCACATATTGAGTTCCTGTAGAAGGAATACTAAATTCCATTTTTCTTATATCAGAAAAAATTGTTTCTTCGCTGAAGCCATTAAATATATCAAACTCAACATGGAATTCCATAGAAGATGATTTGTTTGGGAAAAAACATATTGGAATATCTAATATTTCTCCCACATTTATCGTCTCATTTACATTAAATTCTTTTTGAAATGTGCTCAAATTAGAATTAACTGTAATTCCATATACGCCATAAAATCCCTCGTTACCACCAATTTCATCAATTAAAATTTTATCATTATATAAATAAATAGGAATAAAATCTTCAAAATTCTCTACTTTACCCTCATTTCTAATTTGTATTATTGGTCTAATAGAAACATATTCATATTCGTTTTCATTTGGAGTTTGAATATACTTATCTACACTTGGAAAAAATATATGAGTTGACTCTCCTATTTTCAAATTCGGAATTTTCATATTTAAATCATCTTTATTAAAATATTTTGATAATGGATTGGTATTATTGCTAGCATAGTAACAATTGTTGTTGGGGCTATAACAATTGTTAATAATTTTCGAGATAATAAAAATGATGGGAAGAATATCAATAATTTTGATGAAAACACTTACCTTCTTCAAATTTATTCTCATCAGATGATTTCTTTATTTGATCTTCATCATCTATTAGTAATTCTATATCATAAGCATTATCCCATCCATTATTGGTTACTACAAATTCGACTCCAAATTCATACATACACAAAAATACATCAAAAGAAGGTTCACAAATTTGAATAATATTATTTGCTATAATTCTAAATCTATTAATTTTAATTTGACGATCTGTAGGATTACTTATATTTAGAATAAAAGCACAATTATTTTCTAAATAATATTTTTCTTTAGAAATAGATAAATCAGTATATTCACCTATATACACATTTTTGAATCTATCATCATACTTACTTTTTCATACCAATGTTTTTGATTGTACATAGCTGGTCTCCTATGTAATTATGATAAAATAAAATCTGCTATTTTCTCAATATTCCCACAAGGAAATAGCAACTTATAGAATATTTGTTTTTCTTTTCCACCGAACTAATACCCTTTAATCTCTGGAAAATAATTCATCTGGTTTCACTATGGAGCATATAGATGGAATAACACACATCTCTGAACGTCTATATTCTTCTTTCAATATTCCTGACAATTCATTATATCTTTTCAAAAACTCCGCTTCATTTTTTACTCCAAACAGTTCACGAATCCCCTCAAATCTTGACTGTGACATTAAATATTTCCTTAATTGCAAACAGTTATCTCGTCCAAATGTAGCATATACTATAGTTACGGGATACCAATAAATATAACCGCTATCAACCCTTGAAAACCATTCTAGCAATATCAAAATTAAATTATCAGCTAAACGTATATCATCAAAATTAATGTCTACATCATTTATATTTGCTCTTTGCATTAGTAGATCAGCATGAACACTTCTTCTACGAAGATTTAATCTGGCATTCCTATCATCCAACGATTTTAAATAGAAATAAAAGGATTCTAACCTTATCCCCTCCCTTGCAAATGATGTTGTATCAGGAAAATATGTTGTTTTTATTAATTGTCTTATCATTACAAAATTTTGTTTCTTATATAATATAGCTATAATATATATTATAATTTCTTGTAAGAAAAAACGGCAACCATCATTTTGTACTTCATAATATCTACCATCCTTATAAGTATCGGCAACACAATATGCCCTCTCTAAAAACAATACTATTTTTCCAGATGTAACGGATTGGTCATCTATAGCTTTCCAAAATCTTTTAACAAAATAATCCCTAAGTTCTTTTGACTCTTCTATTTTCCTAACTATTGCCTCATCTTCTTCATTCTTATACTCATCATGAGAACATTTTAAATTTTCCATTTCTTTTAATACAATTGGAATCAAATCATCAAATGCCATATCGTTACTTAATAATAATGAAGATTCGCTTTTTCTGATTAAAAATTGAGGTGGATCATTCACTATCGGTTTAACTCTTTTAGGCAGTTTGTGAATCTGCCTTGCTAATTCCTCTATGTTCTTTGCAAATAATTTATCATCCGAAAAGTCTGTATACAATCTTGCCTCTAAGTAATAAGGTAAATATGCCACTTCATTTTCATCCTTACTGACTACTATCGGAATAAATTTTGTTTGTTCAACATCATTGTAAACATCACTAGATATTATCTGTGTTTCTGTTCCTACTCCAGCTTTTCTATCATTTGCCCTTTCTTTATATTCTTTTCCGAGCAATATAAGCACCTTATCAACCTTTTTTATTTGCTCCATAAAATAATTCAAGTCTTGTCCTAATTGTAAATCATATATATCTACAATACAGTTTACACCGTATTGTCCTAATGATGTTGCTAATTTATCTATCCATTCTTCAGTTACATCTTTATGGCAATATGAAACAAATACATTTTTCTTCTCCAAAGTAATGTTTTCCATAATATTTTCCCTTTTATTATATATCACGAAGAGTAATATAATGCGATTAAACCACTAATAGAAAACTGATTTCTCATTTTCTATTCAATAATATTTTTCTACTTTAATTATATAATTTTATCATATTTTGTTATATCATGTCAGGAATTATAGTTCTATGCAAAACGTTTTATAGCGGTTATTATATTGGCAGTAAAATATATAGTTTGATTATCAAACTATTATTCATTCTCTCGAACTTTGATAAATTTTTAACAATTTCATTAAATCCCCCAATTTTTCAGCATTTTCCAACTTCACCCACTTTTATCCCCCACTCTCAAAACCCTCCATTTTCCCCAACTTTTCCGCATAATCTCGAATTTCACCCATAAACCCACAAAATCCACTTAATTTCCCGTTTAAAATTCTCATCCAATCCCACCCCAAATCCAAAAATCCCTTGAAAAATAAAGCATTTCTGCATCATGCTCAATATGTGAATCAACCTCTACCGAACTATACTTTTTAAGCATAATTAAACAGTTATCATTCTTTTAAGACATATCTCGTTTCCCTTTTTAATTCCTACCAAAACAGTATGTTTTATCTGCAGAATTTATATTTCCTGTTGTCCTCCCGAATATTCAGCCGAACTTTTTCGCTCCACGATCTCACATACAAAAAGAAAAGCCATGCCATCACTGGCACAGCTTTCCTGTCAACTCATACATATTAAATTGCCCTGACACTCTTACTCCTTTTCCTTCATCATAACTCCCTTAAGCACCTTCCCAACAATATTGTCAAAAGTTTTATCAAACCTCTCCAACTGATCCTCTGATAATATATCCCTTATCGCTTCCTTGGCTTCATTGCATTTTTCTTTCTTTAAATCGTTGCTTGTCCGGATTTCTTCTATATTAATAATGTCCATGCTCTAATTCCTCCAATCTGTTCATGGATTTTCCAAACAATAAATAGTCCGCACTAACATTTAGTTCCTTACAGAGCTTTGCCAAATTCGGGAGTGATATGTTGAAATCTCCATTCAATAACTTTCTTTCAAATCCGCACTTCTCTGCTATTCCTGTTTTTGTTTTATTTTGTTTCCAAATTTCATCATTAATTCTTTCCCATAATCCATTTACCCATAAATGACTTGGCATAGCCATATTTACACACTTCTCCCCTCTTCGCCAAATAATAAGTAATCAGCACTTACTCCTAATTCAGCACATAATCTTGTAAAGTAGACAACACGCATGTAACGGTTATTATTAGGTCTATGTAATGTTTTCCTGTCAAACCTGCATTTTCTGGCTACTTGTAATTTACTTTTATTCTGTCTACGGATTTCTTCATCCAGCCTATCCCAAAATCCTTCTATTAAATCAAAATTTTGTTTTGCCACTTCAGTAATACCTCACTTTCTGATTCTTTCTGGCTTTTAAGCAATTTTATCAGGAAATAATTCATTCTTGAAATATTCTTCCATCATAGCTATTGCTTCTTTTCCTAAATTCATATCCCGTTAATTTAATCGCCCTGGGTGAATTAGGTTTTACTTCAATTCTTCCTTCATCTTCCAACGCCAGCAAGTGATTATATACACTGGCTGTAGAGCTTAAATATGTACCAATACATATTTCTCTTATTGATGGCGCATATCCATTTTCCTTTATAAAATCCACAAGAAAATTGTATACTATCTCCCTCGTTTTAATTTGTGTTTGCTCAACTTCTTTTTCCATGGCTTGTCATTTCCTATCCTTTATCTTTATAAATTCTCCTACCTACACATTTTCTCTAAGGCTTCCGCCAGTCTTTCCCGGCCATCCTGCACATAATATAAACAGTCACCTATCTTTAAAGGCTCTTTCCTTTTGTGTGCTGTAATAACCGCTTGTTGATAAATTCGGATTCCTACATTCATTCCAACACAAAATGATTCATTCTCCGCTAGTTCTTTCAATGCTCATTCCTCCAATCAGATTAAATTTTTGTCTCCACTTTGTATTTCTCCACTTTTTCATAAAATTTCCTAAACTTTAAAGGCTGCTCTATAATTCATTTCCCATTTAAAATCCCTACATATTTATAGAAGGTACTCACCGCTATACCTTGCAATTTCACAAACTGTACAACTGTAATGCTTCCATATTCTCCATTCTGTAACTTGTTATATTCTTTAATAAATTCCTTCGGTACGCCTGTAGCCGGTCTTCCTAACTTCTTACCTTTTGCCTTTGCCACCTCTAAGCCCTGCATAACTCTATCATGTATCTTCTCTTTTTCCTGTTGTGCTATATGCGCCTTTAGCGTGACAAAAATATCAATGATCATCTTTGATAAACTATCATCATTCATCTTTTCCCAATCATTCAGGAATGGAACATCTAAAGCAACTACTCTAATTCCCCTGGATTGCAAATCTTTAATTTCCACGATCACATCATCCGCATTTCTTCCAAGGCGGTCTACATCTGATACAATCAATGTGTCCCCTTTCCTGAAATGTTCCTTCATATTATGGTAATTTGGTCTGTTATCCGCTTTCGTTCCACCAGTGATAGTATCAGAGACAAATGCATCTATATTGAATCCATTCTTCACTGAATACTCAATAATGGTCTGTTTCTGTCTGTCCGTCTTTTGATGGTTAGTTGAAATCCTCATATAGGCAAAGATTTTATTTTCCATCCATATTCCCTCCACGAAATCCATAACTATTTTCATATAGGTTTTTCTTTCCATATTCTTATTAAAATGTACCAGTTTTTCCATTACACAAAATCGAATGTTTCCATATAAGGTCAGTTCAATAAGCCCTATTGTCTTTTTCTCCACTTTGACCTATACTTTGAATGAAATATACTGATTTTCCATGATACATAGAAATTTTTTAAGGAGTTGATTCAGATAAATATAGAAATTAAAGACCATAACCGAATAAAAGAATTTTTCCATAAGCTCCATAGCAGATTAGAAGATATATTATTTTCCATCATTTCCAAACTGCCTGAAAAGCTCATCCCTTCACCGCTCATGAACTGGCTTGAAAAGTATTTAGACAAGCGGATCAATGAATTAAAACAACAATCCATCAAAATGACTTGGCAAAATATGTATCTGCAAAAAGCTGTTGACGATATCCATTCCCGGCAACAGGGCATAGAAAAAGCACCTTCAGATGATTGACTCTCATCCGTTGGTGCTTTGTTACTATCTCACAGCATCATAATGTGACCACATACGAACAATCTTTATTGTTCCCTCATATTCTATTCCGTCAATAATAACTGACTCATTATATACCTGATAAACCAATCTATGTTGAATATTAATCCTTCTGGAATAATAGCCGTTTAGATTTCCGACTAATCCCTCGTATGATGGTGGATTTTGAAAAGGATTTTCCGCAATGATATTCAATAAACTTTTTGCTTTTAAATCAAGTCCTGCCCCTCTTAATAGCTTTTTATCTTTTTCTGCCTGTTTACTAAATCTGATTATATACATTTACCATTCCTCATTCGGATCATATACAGAACATTCCTCCAGTGGCTCTTTTCCTGCTTCAATGATACTTTCCACCATTCCCGGAATAGAATTCAAATATAATGTTTCCTGAATAGCATTCCAATCATCTTCTGATATAAGGACACCATTTTTCCCACGGTTGTTAGTTATTGTAATAGGCTGGCTGCTGTTATTAACATCCGATAGTATTTGATATATATTTTCTCTTGCCTTTGTTACGCTGATTGCTGTCATGGTATCATCTCCCTTCTGTTCTATTTTACCGTACGTTTTTGCGTACGTCAATATATTTTTGATATTTATATTAATATGCTTGAGAGTTAAAAGTTCTCTCCCCAAATCAATATATTTGAGCGAGCCTTTGGCTCGCTTTTTTCAAATAAATTTCAAAAAACAGTTGACACAAAAGCCAAAATGTGCGGCCGCTCTTGTTACTGATTCAATTAAGAGGTAACAAGAGCGGCCCTTTGATTAGGAATTATAGTTTGGCCTAATCGAAAGGAGACACACATTATGTTGAAATTTATTGAAAAATTACTCTCTGAGTTCCGTTCCTGTTTCACCAGAACCAGAACCTACGAATGGTTCCTTGTTATCATTTCTTCCTTATTGATCCGTTCTGACTCATTAGGCGTTACTTCTTTTATCCGTGCCCTTTCTCTTGACCGGCATCTATACGAAACGATGCTTCATTTCTTCCGGTCGGCTGCTTTTAAAACAACACAACTGAAACTTTGTTGGCATAAGCTCATTCACAAAAATGCTCCATTTATCCGTATTGCTGGCCGTCCTCTGCTGCTCGGCGATGGCTGCAAGGTGTCTAAGGAAGCACGATATATGCCGGGAGTAAAGAAATTATGTCAGGAATCGGAGGATTCTTCCAAGCCGCAGTTCATCCACGGCCATATGTTTGGCGGTATCGGCGCCGCCATCGGGAACCACCTGAACTCTTTCTGTATACCCCTTGACCTGACAATCCAGGACGGTCTGAAGGAAACCGCATCCTGGATTGGCGGGGGCCTGAGCAGTTCCATGACCCATGTGGTCCAGATGATCCGCAATGGACATGCCATTGCACAGACTTTTGCGGAGGATGTCTATTTTGCACTGGACCGGTACTTTCTGACCGTGCCCCTGCTCGAAGAACTCCAAGCCCGTGGTGCCGCCTCCCCCTATCATCTTGATGTTATTACAAGGGCAAAGACTAACTGTACTGCTTATTTGAAACCGGAAAAGGAAGCCGTCCCACACCGCGGCCGTCCCCGGAAAAAAGGGGATGCGGTCAGGCTGAAAGAACTTTTTACGTCCCGTCAGCAGGATTTCGTAAAGACAACGGTATCCATGTATGGAAAGGAACAGGCAGTAGAATACCTGTCGCAAAACCTCCTCTGGGGCATGAAGCTTTATCAGGAACTTCAGTTTGTGCTTGTGAGATATGGCAGTGTGACATCCATCCTTGTCAGCACGGATTTGGAACTTTCCCCAACACTTATTATCGAAGCATATGCCCACCGCTTTAAGATCGAGTGCATGTTCCGGGAACTAAAACAGCAGATCCACGGATTCTCCTACCATTTCTGGAATTCAAAGCTGCCAAAACTCAATAAATATAAGAAGAAATCAGATCCGGACCCATTGGAAGCGGTCAGAAAAGAGGATCAGAAATCCGTTTTGCTGGCCATTGACGCCATTGAGCGTTTTGTACTTTGTTCAGAGATTTCCATGGGGCTTATCCAGATGATTGCATTAAGGCCGGCATTTGTAGAAATGATTGCAAAGAACCGTTACCTTCGGACATCTTGCGAAGGCAGGGTGTCCGAGGCAACTGTCATAGAATATCTGAGAAAACATTTTTTCCGACTTTTGTCTCTGAACCGCCATTCATACATAAGTCGATTAATTCTCAGCATGCAGGAACCTGATTTTGAAGAAAGTGAAACGGCTTAACCCTCAGAATCATCCAAAACCACTGGTTCTAACTTATACAATACATTCCTTCCGCTATTTTTACAAGCCTAATTCAAAAATAGGCTCATTTTTCATGTCATAAAATAATACAATCATTCTTGAAAACTTTTAACTCTCAAGTAATATGGTTATCACTTTAAATTATTCATAAAGAGAGCTTTTCTTTTATACAAACAGCCAAAAAAGAACCGATATTACTTCATTTAATGTAAATACCAGTTCTTTTTAATAATTTATGTCTACTCTATCAGTCTTTCCTTTCTATATCCTTTGCTACAAGCATATCCTCCATATGAACCCCGAATACCCTATGCATCATATAAAGGTGGTCTACTGATGGTAATGTCTTTCCGTTTATCCATCTGTAGATAGGCTGTGGGCATGATAGTTTTAAGATTTCCTGAAGCTCTCTCACCCTGCATCCATTTTCACGGATCACGCTTTGAATCTTTCTTCCAGTCAAAACAATGTCTAATGGCACATATGTAATATTTTCCATGCTGTCACCTTCCTTTTTCCACCAACACTTTATCTCACCGCATATCTGTTATAAACAATATTTCCATTTCTGTTACTATCCCTATATTCTCCGCTGATCTGCTTGAAATACCCATCTAAACTAAATGAATATGACCTACTTTGTAGGCAAACACATTTTCCATTTTTCAAGACAGTTGTATTCGCAATCACAACATTATTTGTTAATGAAAGATAGCCTCTTATAATACTTTCCAGTGATTCCCGTAGACCGTCGTACTCAGTATCAATGTAATGCTTCCTTCCCTTGTTTCCTTCATTTACGAAAAATATAATCCTATATGAAAAGCAGTCTTCAATCATGTTGTTGGCTTCACAGCCACGGTCTATATCCTGCAAAATATCTGATACTGTAAACATAGTTCCCTCGCTTTCCTTTGTATACGGGGAGAGACTTGCCCTCCCCGATTTTCCATTATGCCGCTTTTTGAATCTCCTTAAAATGCTCTTTCATCAATATTTCCAGATAATCAAGTTTTCCAAGTACGATATTTTTATCTCGTGTCGAACGGCTAATATCGTTCAAATCTTCCCACATTTTTCCGTCAATCACAGTTTCATTTCCACCGTTTACAAACCAGTCAAGGAAATTTCCAAACTCTTTTTCTTCATGCCCTGATTCTACAAAAGCCTTAAATGTGGCTATAAAAATATGTGCATGTTTAACATCAAATAATGCTTTAACTTCTTTCGTGATTTCCAATGAATCAGTCAGCTTTGTAAGCAGTTTATCAAGGCTTTCAAAGTCATAAATATTTGAATTCTCATTTAACCATTCAAAATTTTTCTTTGATTCTTTCCTATATTCCTCAGGATAATTACAGAGGAGAACCATATCCGCTATAATCCGTTCATAAGTTCCGTTTATTTTGGCTTTTGCGGTGCCTGAATATATATTTAAAAAGAACTTGTTTTCCGTCACACGTCTTATATCTGTTGCAAAATTGTCTATATAGGTGAACGCTTTCTGGTTTGTATTCATACCAACATGATTGTTAAATTTTCTCACCAACTTAGAGATTTCCGTAGTATCACAATCTTGATGAATTACCGTCTCTATCTGATAACCATCAAATCTGTCTTTCAGTTCCTCCGGCAACTGGTTATAGGTCTTATTGCGGATATCACACTCTACGGATTCCCACATAATTTCCCCGCGCTCATCCCTCTTAGGATTTCCGTTCCCATCCATAATTTTCCGCTGGTAAGACACCATATATTCATCCAGATTCTTTGTGATCTTTGTATTGGCATACCTGAATAATGAAAGTACAGAACTCCTTTGAAGCCCATCAATAATCCACTGCCTGGTAATGCCACTCATTGTTTCCTCACCTAAGATAATAGGCGGGATATAATTATCCGTCAGGACTGTGGATATCAGTTCATTCACCATGTTAGGATTCCATTGCCCTGATAATCTCTGACATTCCTGATCTGTGCGGATTGTCTCCGCTTTCATTAATTTCAAATACTGGTCTAAAGAAAAAGTCTGTTTCCTGATCTTCATAGTGGCTCCCTCCTTAAAATAAAACCTTTATATTTTCGTAGCATCTCATTACCTGTAAAGCATCCGCATATTCCGTTGGCGAAATTTCCAATATCCTTTGTATCTCTCCCGGCCTGTATCCATCAACCAGGAGATTTAAGATGTTTACCTGCTGGTTAGATAATCTTGAAATATACTGCTGTATCTTATCCTGGTACTGTCTGTTTCCCTGTCTCTTGCTTACTTCCTCGAATGTGTCAAAGCCATCTGCAATCATGTTCCCTATGGTCAAGCCGTCCTCATCCCCAACAGGTGTATCAAGCGAAACACTCATCCTGTCAGCTTTGCGCTTCTCCCGGTTCCTTCTTGTGATTTCCGTCATGATCTTGTTTGATAAACATGAATACAGGAACCCATCAAACGACTGCTTATAGTCATATCTTTTCATAACATCCGCAAAAACTTCATTTGCAAGGGAATAAAAATCATCCGTATCCTTACCCGAAAGCCCGCCAAATCTGCATAATATCCTGTCAACCGTCTTATGAAGCTTCTTTGCGTTGTCAGCATAGTATGTATTTAATATATCTGACTGTAATGCTGATACTGTTCCACTTGTCATTGCTATACCGTCTCCCTTCTATATGGTTGTTTAATAGTTACTTTTCAATGGCCTATTGAAATGGGCGTGTAGAGAATCGAACTCTACAAAAACCATTCGCCCTGTTATCTGGTGGGATTTACCTGCTCTTTTCTTTTGGCTTGTCCTTATACCATTTGACTTTGCCGCCCTTAAAATTGGTTTTCGGTTGAAAAATGCTTGACTTGCCTATTCTGGTAATGTTGCCTTTGTCTCGTGTGACTGCAAATCCGACTGTTTGTCTGTGCATTGGTGTTTACCTCCTGGATTAGATTGTTTTGGTAATGTTGCTATCCCGACTACCCTTGTGTGGGTAGTTTCGCCGGCTCTCTCCGTTGCTCATCAGGGGATTTATTGTATATAACTTGTGATTTTCCGTGCAAGGCTCCAACTTTCTTTTGCTCTATCTGACAGTTTGTCAGTATCTTCATTTGGAATGCTCTTTATTATTTCTGACAACTTATCTCCATAGCTCATGCAAGCAGTATAAAGCAACTGTAATTCTTCCTGAGTAAAACTATTTATGGTATTTGTCATATTGGTACCTGCCTTTCATTTGATTATGATTTATTTTGACTACCTCCCACTGTTACCAGCGGGAACGCTCACGGCCTAAAGTCCTGTTTATAGTTGCCGTGACAACTGTTTATTTGATTCTCAATACGCTGTATTCTGTTATTTTGGTGTACTCTTCAAGGCTTCCTAAATCCTCTTCAAGTCTCTTTTTATCAAGTGTTGCTCTGGTTTGCGATTTGTAAGTGATTTTTGCTGAATCGGTGATTTCTGTATCAAGCCCGTTTTCTACCATGTAGGTGATTACTTCCGCTTCAAGTGATTTCTGGATTTCGGCGGCTTCTTCTGCCATTGCTTTGTACCTTCTGATTTCCTGTACTTTCTTTTCTAAATCCGCTTTTGATATACACATGCTTTTGATCTCCTTTTCTTATTTAATTGGCAGCAACCCTTAAAGAATCTTCCTGACTATTCCTCTCATGCCTTGATACCGTCACAGGTATATTGCTTTAAGTTTGTGAGTGCTTTTCGGGCTACTCGGTTGCTTGTGGTGTGGGTTATTGATTGATTGTTTGGTCTGTCTTGCTTGACCTTGTAAGACTATTATAGTTTATGGGTACCCATAATTCAAGACGTAATATTTCACAAAATACGGGTACCAAAAAGGCATTATTTTGTGAATAATTATGGGTACCACTATTTGATGTCTTTATGATATACTAAATTATACAAGGAGGGTGCGCCAGTTCGGCGCTAGATATATAACTGGTGGGAATCCAGTCTGGTAAGGCCTAGCAAGTCGCCAGTAC